>Ga0315274_10002274_pt1 | contig 29081 bp, 14 predicted proteins | sample YL17G02_20_MG_FD_203700 | JGI IMG/M metagenome (GOLD analysis project Ga0315274, IMG submission 203700) | Sediment microbial communities from Yellowstone Lake, YNP, Wyoming, USA - YL17G02_20 | ecosystem: Environmental > Aquatic > Freshwater > Lake > Sediment | place: USA: Wyoming | collected...
CCAGCCGATGGTAGAAAATAGCGAATCATGTTGGCCTCCCTGTCGGATGTTTCTACTAAACATCGGCAAGGAGGCTTATTTATTGCCAGTCAGACCACAGACTTTGGGACGATTACGAAATCTTGTGCTCGCCGAAATGGGCTGAGGGATTTATTGTTGAAAGCGGGTAAGTAGCTGGGATAATGTGTGGGAAAAGTTAGGTTTCAGGGGCAGGTCCTCTCGATATGGGCAAGGAGCACGGACTATAAGGCTCGATCCGGAAGAAGGTATTGCCGGATTGGACATGAATTCACAATGGTGATACAGTGTACTTGAGAAACACACTCAGGATAAGACGGGCTGTCGGGACGGTTTCCGCTGTCTCAGTTATATGTTTGATACTTTCGCACTTTGGTTGCTCAGGTTACGACGGTTTTCTCGGAAATACAGGTGGGGCGGGGTTGAACGTCAGTTCCACAGTTGGACGCCACATAAAAGGGGTCAGTGAGTCGGCGAGGGATATAATAGTAACACATGATGTTGATGTTATAGTTGTGGGCGGCACATCGGGTGGCGTGGCTGCAGCGGTTGCGGCAGCGAATAGCGGTGCGAAAGTTTTTCTGGCGGCAGAGCGGAACTATCTCGGGGAAGATATTTGCGGAACGTATCGGCTTTGGCTGGATGGTGGAGATGAACCGAGGTCATCGCTGGCGAAGAGTGTCTTTGAAGAGCCTGCCTGGGTGAGAGGACTCGGCGACAGGGTCGCGTTCAAATACGACTCTGACAAAGAGTCGGAAAATCCACACCGGGATACACAGCCGGCGTCCTTGCTTTCCGACGGCAAGTGGCATAGTGCCGTTTCGCAAAGCGTTCAGTACAGCGGCAATGTGACTATTGTCGCTGAACTGGCTCAAGAATATCATGTCCGCAGCGTTCACGTCATGGTTTACCAGAGAAACAGTGACTTCGAGGTTGAGAGCGTAGCGATTTCGGTCAGCCGGGATGGACAGAGCTGGCAACAGGTTGGGGTTATCAAGAACGATAGACTTAGCCAAGGCTCGTTTGAAGAATCGGCAGTTGAACTGGGCGGCAAGGTGGGGGAACAAGCCAGATTTGTGAAGCTGTTAGTCAGGCAGGCGCCGGGAGCCAAGCGAATACTGTTAGGTGAGATACTAATTGAATCGGGAGATTATGACGTGACGCACGCACGTGCTGCTCGTGTACCGCCGACGCCGATGCAGGTAAAGCGAGTATTGGATGGTGCCTTGTTGGATGCAGGAGTTGAGTTTTTGTTTGGCTGTTATGTCACGGATGTGCTCTGGGATGAAAATAGTAGAATCGCTGGGATTGTGATGGCGAACCGTTCCGGCCGGCAAGCGGTAAGGGCGAAGGTAATTGTAGATGCGACCCCACGAGCAACTGTAGCGAGGCTGGCCGGTGTGAGTTTTAGTAGATACCCAGTGGGACTGCAGAGCTTCAAGCGAATTGTTGTCGGAGGCAAAATCCGAGAGGGACAGGGGATCTCTTCGCGGCAGTTGCCGGAGCCCATATTGGCGGCAGATGGACGTAGGTACGAAGCAATTGAATACACCCTGCAGATACCGATGAAGGATGGGTCATTTACGTCCTTTGCGAAGGCAGAGCAAGCAGCGCGTGACATGACATGGCACAAAGGGCAGGTGGACTGTTCGGAAGCGCTGTTTCAAGTGCCGCTGGACAACGTCGAGGCAAGGGCAACATTACACGGTCGCTGGTTCGAGTCTATGAAGGTGGATTTGAATGTGTTTCGACCTGCAGGTACAGAGCGGTTATATGTGCTCGGTGGTTGTGCGGATGTCTCGCGTGAAATTGCGGGCAAGATGTTGCAGCCGGTGGAGCTAATGGAAGTGGGTGAGCGAGTTGGTGCTATGGCTGCGGTAGAGGCAAGAAGTATTACCAAGGCCGAGGTTGCATTAGTCCGTGGGAGGTCGGGTACAACTGTGGCCGCCGGTGACGTCCGTCATGATTCGTCATACACGCACCTACATCAGGTCAGAAAGGATGTCATTCACTGTCAGGGAAGAGTTGTGCCGGTGCTTGGGCAATACGACGTTGTGATTGTTGGAGGAGGCACTGCCGGAGCACCGGCGGGGATAGCTGCTGCGCGACAGGGAGCGAAGACACTTGTAGTCGAATACCTATATGATCTGGGAGGGGTCGGGACAGTGGGTCTTATTAATAAATACTATCACGGCAATATATGCGGCTTTACGCGTGAAGTCGATGAGGGCGTTGCGAGAATAGGGAACGATGGGAATAGCAAGGGTGCTGAGTGGAATATTCAGTGGAAAATCGAATGGTACCGACAGGAGCTTCGTAAAGCAGGGGCGGATATTTGGTTTGGTGCTCTGGGTTGTGGTGCATTTGTGGACGGTGCGTGCGTCAAAGGTGTTGTGGTTGCCACACCCGAAGGATGTGGTGTGGTGCTTGCCAAGGCGGTTATCGATTCTACAGGGAATGCCGATATTGCGGCTGCTGCCGGTGCGCAGTGCGTGTATACGAACGGGACAGGAGTAGCGGTACAGGGGGCAGGACTACCTCCGAGAAAGATAGATGCCGGATATACCAATACAGATTGGACCTTTATCGATGACGCGGATGTCGTTGATGTCTGGCGGGCGTTTGTAGTTGCAAGGACAAAGTACAAGAACGCTTACGACCTGGGTCAGTTAGTTGATACACGTGAGCGACGGCGGATTGTCGGTGACTTCATAATGTCGCCGATGGATATCTCCAATAATCGCACATATCCTGATACGGTTGTCATTGCCGGCAGCGATTTCGACTCGCACGGCTTTACAGTGCACCCTGTGTTTCTGCTCAAAGCTCCGGATAGACGTGAGAGGCTTGCTAATGTTCCGTATCGGTGCCTTCTGCCAAGGGGCGTGGATGGGATTTTGGTGACGGGCCTTGGCGTAAGCGCGGACCGTGATGCGATACCGGTAATTCGCATGCAAGCGGATGTTCAGAACCAGGGGTATGCTGCGGGAGTTGCGGCTGCAATGGCTGCCAAGAGCGGCCGTGTGGTGCGTGAGATCGATATCAAGGCGCTTCAGCGGCACCTTGTTGAGAAGGGCAGCTTGCCGCAAAGGGTTTTGTCCGATGAAGATTCATATCCATTATCAAAGGAAAGCGTACAGCGGGCTGTCAAGAGCTTGGTCAATGATTTCGAAGGGTTGGAAGTGGTACTTGCCCAGGTGGAAGAGGCAATGCCGCTTCTTAAAGAGGCTTATCAGAATGCCGACTCCGACAGGGATAAACTTACTTATGGTCACATACTGGGGATGCTGGGCGATGCAAGTGGGATTGAGACTCTGTTGGCGGCGGTCAAGTCGAGGCAGTGGGATAAGGGCTGGAACTTCACAGGTATGGGTCAATATGGGGCCAGCCTTAGTCCGCTCGATAGTCTGATAATTGCTTTGGGACGCACACGTGACAAGCGGGCCCTTACTGTGATTATTGAGAAGGTTGGACGGCTCGATGCTAATAGTGAGTTTTCCCATTGCAGGGCGGTTGCTATGGCGATTGAGGCATTGGCTGATCCGGCGGCCGGTCAATCTTTGGCGGAGCTTTTGAAGAAGCCCGGTATGGCCGGGCATGCTTTTACGGATATTAAGAAGGCCCAGAGCCTAACGCCGGAAAGTTCCAGCGACACAAGCACGCGAAACGACTCACTGCGAGAACTGTTTCTGGCGGCTGCTCTCTACAAATGCGGAGATTATGAGGGCCTTGGCGAAAAGGTTCTGAGAGAATATGCGCTCGACCTGCATGGGCATTATGCCAGGCATGCTCAGGCGGTGCTGAAGGAAAAGATAAATCCTTGAGGGATGGTCTTGGCATGGTAGTGTGTAGATAGATAAGATGTTTGAGAGTCCAACGTTCAAAAGTGATCAGTTGAAGGTAAGGAGGTAAAAATGGCTGGGAAATATCGTTTTTCGTTTGGGCCGTGGAATATTCATGAGGGTGCGGACCCGTTTGGTCCTATGGTGAGGAACAGTATCAAGTTCGTCGATAAATTGAAGTTGTTTAAGAAGCTTGGTTTTGATGGGGTGCAGTTTCATGATGACGATGCGGTACCGGATATGAACAGGCTAACCGCCGGGCAGATAGTCAAGAAAGCTCAGAAGGTGCGCAAGATGCTCGAGGACGAGGGATTAGCGGCGGAATTCGTTGCCCCTCGGCTGTGGGAGGATCCGCGCACTATAGATGGTGCTTACACCTCGAATGACCCTGCATGCAGGGAGTATGCCAGGCAGCGTAGTCGGCGTGCAATCGATATAGCGGAGGCGTTGAACACGAAGTTGATAGTGCTGTGGCTTGCACGAGAAGGGACATATATTCGCGAAGCAAAAGACAGCAAGGTCGCGGTTGAGCGGATAGTCGAGGCGATAAACGATATGCTTAGCTACAACGGCCGTATTAAGATTGCGATTGAGCCGAAGCCTAATGAGCCGATGGACCAGGCGTATATACCCACGACCGGACATGCTTTGGCGGTCAGCTATATAACCGATGACCCTACTCGCGTTGGGGTGAACATAGAAACGGCTCACGTGATTCTTGCTGGTCTGGACCCATCGGATGAAATGGGTTTTGCTCTTGCTTATAACAAGTTGTACACAGTCCACTTGAATGACCAGAATGGACTAAAATTTGATGAGGACAAGAGCTTTGGGTCGGTGAACCTGCGAAGGGCGTTCAATCAAGTGCGTGTGCTGGACAAATATAATTACGGGCAAAGCGGTGAGTTTGTCGGCCTGGATGTTAAGGCGATGCGGACGCAGAAACAGGATGTTACCACCAAGCACCTGACTAATAGCAGAACGATTTTCCTGCGATTGGTGGAGCTGGTCAGAAGCCTGGATGACAAGAAGGTTGAAAAGCTGATAGCCAAGAGGGATTACGAAGAATTGGATATATTGATAGTGAACCATCTCATGGGAAAGTAAGGACAGGTGCTTTCAATTACACATCCGACAGGTATAAAGACCGTTCTTAGTTTGGGTGCACACCCTGATGATGCGGAGTTCATGTGCGCCGGCACGCTGGCGATACTTCGTCAACGGGGCTGGGAGATTCATATTGCCACGATGACGCCCGGCGATTGCGGCACAGTGGAATACAACAGGGAGGAAATCAGCAAGATTCGCAAGGCTGAGGCTGCCAAATCTGCCAAGATGCTGGAAGGCCGGTATCATTGCCTTGAGTGTGAGGACGCTTTTATTATATATGACAAGCCGACATTGCTGAAGGCGATAACGCTTGTGCGTATGGTCCGGCCGACGATTGTGTTTGCTTTGAGTCCATCGGATTACATGGTTGACCACGAGATGGCAAGTAAGGTCGCTCAAACTGCTTGTTTTGCATGCGGGGTTGTTAATATTGAAACCGCAGGTGTTGAGCCATTTGAGCCGATACCGTATCTTTACTATACCGATGCAGTGGAGGGAAAGGATAAGTTCGGCAGCGAGGTCAAGCCGAGCATGATTGTTGATATAGGCTGCGTGATGGACATCAAAGAGAAAATGCTTTGCTGCCATGAGAGCCAGCGAAACTGGCTTTTTGTGCATCACGGCGTGGATGAATACGTTGAGGCGATGAAGGCACTTGCTCAAAAGAGGGGGCAAGCGGCAGGTTGTGCTTTCGGTGAAGGTTTCAGGCAGCACCTGGGACACGCTTATCCGCAAGACAATGTCCTCGGGGCCGAGCTTGGCGACTTGGTGCACTTAACACAAGGAGAGCGATGATGGCAAGAAAGGTCAGTATCTTAGCGCCCGATTGGTGGGACTACACGACGCTCGATGATGAGATTCTCAATGATGCTGCCGGGCTTACGCTTAAAGATATGGCTGGTCTGAGCAGAGAGGGTTTTCAGGTTGTCTTCTATAACAGCCTTACGGATTTCTATCTTGCAGAGGCTCTGGAGTATATAACGGCATGGAGGCAGGCCGCACCGGATAATCCTGTAGGTATTTGCGGGCCGATTGGCCCGACTGAGCAGCTTCCGCTTGTGGCGAGGCTTGTGAATGAGTTGAAGTTGAATCTCAAGCATGCGCACTTTTGGGGAATGGACGAGTGGTATATAGATGGCAAGGAAGTGCCTCGCTCGCATCCGTTGTCTTTTGCAAAAGCCGACCTGGAGCTGTGCTTCGACCGAATCGATGAGGAACTGAAGATGCCCTACTCCAACATTCACTTTCCTAAGGCCGATGTGAAGGACTATGTCAAGAGCTGGGAAGGTGTTCGCTGCGCGATTATGCAGGGAGGCCAGGGTGACATAAAGCACTGGGCGTTTAATGACCCTGTTAGGCGGGAGGGAAGATATAAGCATGAGCCGCCGGCATCAAGGGAATATTGCGCACTTACAACGCGGATTGTAGATTTGCATCCGGTCACTATTATGCAGAACGCGCGGACCAGCGGCGGTGGAGTAGTCAGCAATGTGCCGACAAAAGCGATCACCGTAGGGCCTGTAGAGACATGGAAGGCAGAGAAGGTTTCGATCTGGCACGCCGGCAGGCACGATAATCCCTTTGGCATGAGATTGACGACATTGATGATAGGCAAGAAAATCGCTGACAGCTCAGTGCCGATGTCGCTTTTGGCGGGCCACCCTAATGTGCAGTTCAATTTTTACAGGCCGGCCGTGGTGGAGTGTGAAGTAGAAATGCATTAAAGGCACGAAGAGGTCCCTTTTGGGGAATTGACAAATGGCTGCGGATGTGCTGATTCTCAATACGGCTGTGACGGATTTGAGAAGGCCTGATTTTGAATTTGCTGATGAATTGGTGGGTAAGGGTGGTCTGGCCAAGTGCAAGACCGATGATATGCCGGGGTACTCTCAGGAGCAATTGAGACAGTGGATAGAGCAAGGCTTTGCGACAGCGGGCGGTCCTGGGAACTGTGCGCCTCTTATAGCAAAGACCGGATTGAAGGTGGCGGTTGGGGTCAATCTTGGTAAGGGCAAGTACAATGGTCTGGATGCCCAGGGCAGGTTCTTCCACGATGTTATGACGGCAAACGGTATTGATATGTCGGCGATCTTCGTGCATCCCGATTTAAGCACGGGCACGACTTTTATCCACGACACAATGGGGCGGGAAAGAGGCGGCATAGCATATTTTCCAAACGCAAACAATGACTTTGATTTTGAGGTTTTTAAGCCAGCAGTCGAGAGATTAAGGCCGAGTACTGTGTACTATATGTATTCCGGCCTATCCGCAAGAGGCGATGCAAACGGCGGTAGAGACCTGGCGGCGTTCATTAAGTGGTGCCGCGGCAGGGGGGCGATAACGATTGCTGACAGTCATACCCTGACTTGCGACCCTCATCGGCTAATAGAGGCCGGTGAACCGGTCAAGGAATATAAGCTCCTGGAGCCTTTATTGCCGGAATTGGATGTGTTTTTTACATCTTGCGATGAGGCGAAACTAATTGAAAACACTCTGGGGCGAAAAAAGAGGATTTGGAACAGGTTTAGCGAACATGAAAACAATGTGCATTTTCTTGAGTTCCTGACTGAACGATTCTGGTCGAAGGACGGCAGGACGAGGCTGTTCGGCGTTACGGTCAGCAACGGTGCTTACGAAAGGCATATTGGACCGAATGGCCGGACGGCTGGGCCGAATATGGTCGAGTCAAGATTCATGGCGGGTGAGGTGGTGGATTTGGTAGGGGCGGGGGATTCATTCAGGGCGGGTCTGATTTCTTATATCGCTCGGAACCTCAGTGATTTCAGGAACGGCACTATAGATTTTGTGAAGGCGGTGCAAATGGGAAATCTGTTTGCGTCGCTGTTCATAAAAGCGCCGCTGTCTGACAGGTACGGCAACATCAAAGACTACAAAAAGATGCTTGAGGTAGTGCATAGCGGTAAAGTCTATCAGAACTTTATGGTGCTACAGAAAGCTCTGAATTAGGCGGCGTGCGGATATAAGGAGCGTTTAAGATGGCCAGGAAGAATAGCATGGCAGGCTGGGCGAATAAAGTTGGTAATTGCGCACAGGTGGGTGGGATAGAGACCTCGGTGTTGGACAATGGTTTGTGTAAGGGGACGCGAATTGCGTGGGTGAACACAGGCTCAGGCTTACGGTATAAGGTGGTTATAGACAGAGCACTGGATATAGTGGATGCGTTTTATAATCAACACAGTCTTGCGTGGCTGAGCCATGCGGGGGTGACTGCGCCGCGGCCCGATGCCAATAGGGGACTGGAGTGGCTTTGGAGTTTCAGCGGTGGATTGGTTACAACTTGCGGTCTGACGCATGTCGGCGGGCCGGAAAGCGATGAGTCTGGCGAGAGAGGTTTACATGGTCGGATAAGCAATCTGCCGGCGGAGGTTGAATCAGTTGTGCAGCCTGATTTGGTCGCGGGCAGGCTCACGATGAGCATGACGGCTGTGGTAAAGGAGTCGCGGGTATTTGGGCCAAATTTGGAGCTGAAGAGAACCATTTCGAGTGTTTTGGGCGGGGCGGCGATCCGGATACATGATGTTGTGACGAATGTTGGCAACGCTGCTGTGCCGCACATGCTGCTGTACCACTGCAATTTTGGCTGGCCGTTAGTGGATGAGGGAACGGAGATTGTCTGGAAGGGGACATGCAAGTCTCGCGGCCTGGATATGGATAATGCCATCTTCAACGATAAGCACGACTACCGCAGGTGTCAGGCGCCGATGAACAGCCACAGAGCCGGCGGCGAGGCGTGCGGCTTCATTGATGTTATGCCCGACAGAGCAGGTCTTTGCACTATTGGGCTTTACAATCGCCGGATAGGATTGGCTGTTTCTGTCAGGTACAAGAAGAGACAGCTGCCGTGCCTGGCGAATTGGCAGCACTGGGGGCCCGGAGAGTATGTCACCGGACTCGAACCAGGGACGAATCCACCTGTCGGGCAGGCTAATGCGAGGAAGCAGCGGCGATTGATTTTTCTTGCGCCCGGTAAGAGCAAGACATACGATTTGGAAATCTTGGTGCTCACCGAGGCGAGGCAGATCGGAGCCTTTCTAAAGGCCGCGGGTCAATAATTATGGCTGAGCATGTGTTCGTTGGCTTTGGATTTGGGCCGATTCAGGGAGGATTGTTCGCCAAGGAGGCATGTCAAAGCGGCAATTTCTCGCGGATAATCCTTGCAGAGATCGACCAGCGACTGGTCGGTGCCGTACGCGGAAATAGAGGGACGTATTATGTCAACGTGGCAAAGTCCGATGGGATTGAAGTGTTGAGGATTGACGGTGTTGACGTACTCAATCCGGCTGTTGCTGAGGACCGACACAAGCTTGTTGATGCTTTGGCACAGGCGACCGAGATCGCTACTTGTCTTCCATCGGTCAAATTCTATGATCTTGAGGGAGTCAGCAATGTTGCCGCCTTGATTGCCGAGGGTTTGGCTAAGAGCATAGCGCCGGCGACGATTATTTATGCGGCTGAAAATGACATTCGGGCGGCAGAACAACTTGAAGACGCTGTCACAAAGAAGGGGGGCGTTGTTTTGCCGCAGAAAGTCCAATTCTTGAACACGGTTATCGGCAAAATGAGTAGAGTTGTCGATGACCCTGCCGAGATAGCCGAACGCAGATTGGCGGCAATTGCTCCAAGTCTCGAGCGGGCCTTTTTGGTGGAGGAGTTTAACAAAATCCTCGTTAGTAGAGCTGGAATAGCCGGTTTTCAGCCTGGGATTAGGGTATTCATCGAGAAGGACGATCTTCGGCCTTTTGAGCAGGCAAAGCTTTACGGCCATAACGCGATTCATGCCCTGCTTGCTTTCATCGCAACGCTCAAGGGTTATAGAAAGATGACGCAGCTACGGGACGATAAGGCGTTAATGGAGCTGGGCAGGCGGGCTTTTCTGGAAGAGTCCGGTGCGGCACTTATTAAGAAGTATGGTGCATTAGGCGACGAACTGTTTACCGAGACCGGCTACAGGAGCTTCGCGGAGGATTTACTGGAGCGGATGACCAATTCATATCTGGCAGATACGGTTGCTCGGGCCGGCCGGGATATTGTGCGTAAACTCGGAATAAATGAGAGAATATTCGGGACGATGAGTCTGGCTCTGGATTATGGTATTGAGCCGAGAAATATAGCGCTGGGCGCGGCGGCCGGCATCGCGGTGCTGGTACGTCAATCGCTGCAACATAATCTGCCGGCCGATTTGCGTGTGGATGACTGGCGGGTGTTGGATTTGACCGGAATCGAGGCGATTCTGGCCTGGGTCTGGGGTCGCCCCAAATCCAGGTATTCGCAACGACTTGTTGGGCGAACGCACAATGCAATGAAGCAGCTAATCGACCTGGTAGGTCGGTAGAAGTCATCTCTGCGTTTTGCACCGTGTGCTGCAAAAGGCTCCTTCACAGTCGCCGCACTTGTCAATCCACTAAGATTAGACCGTAGTAGTTGGGGCATTGGCGGGTTGTTCGGACTACCTCTATAGGAAAACCTGCCTTGCGAACTGTCGAAAAGACATCGATTCCGCACGCCTCCATTGATGGTCTGGCCCGTTCGGGATTTCGGCAGCGGTTTTGTTTGACATGGCAGGTCTTGCAGAAGTAGCAGGGCCCTGCGCCGAGGCCGAAGGCCTTCCAGGCTCCGCGAAGAAATATGACCTGCTCCAGGTCGGCAACTGTGGCTTTTGTGTCCGCATCTGGCTCAAAGTGTATGAGGACCGCCCGGATATAGGCATCCAAGACCTCTCGCATTTGTTGGGCAGTGGGCGTGAATGGCGGGCAGACGAGACACTGGCCGTAGCCGTCACAGCCGAATTGACATTTAAGCCGAACCCAGGCAGCGGTCTGGACGTCAGTGGGAGAAATGATGCGTGCCGACTTGACGCCCGGTTTCTGCTGTACAATATCGAGCAGTTCTTTGTCGAGTAGTTCATTGCTGATTTTTATTGGTGCGGTTTTGTGGGCCATTTGTCACCATTGGGCAAATTCAGTTTGCGTGCATTATGCCTTTGTGGTTTCATAGTTGGGCAATCGTTCGTTGTCTGTCAAGTATTGACATGGCATTTGGGCATTCTATAATGCGGCAGTGGATTTTTTAAGGGGCTTATGATGGATTTTGAAGAAAATAAGGGTGTTTTTGGACCTTCACAGGTACAGCAGCCCGGCGGTACACAAGGGCAGGATAGTAGGGCGATGCGGTATCCTGATACGGGCCAGGTGCAAACCAGGACCGGCGGTAAAGGCACCGGCTGGAGAATTTTCTGGGGGATAGTCCTGGCGTTTTCGGTTTTGGCGAATGTAGGTCTATTTTTTATAGTTGTGGGTTTGGTCGCTCTTTTTTCTGTCGGCCAGAGCCGTGCGTATAATGAGGCTGTAATTGAAGAAGGGCCCAGGTTAAGCAAAATAGTTGTTCTGTCAATAGCAGGGGAGATAAACAGCGAGCAGTCCGAGAACGTGCACAGGCAGTTGCGGGAAGCAAGAGAGGATAGATCGATAAAGGGGCTGATTATCCGCGTTAACTCACCAGGGGGTACAATCTCGGATAGTGACGGCATATATCGGGAGATTCAGAAATACCGGCAGGAGACAGGCAAGCCTGTTGTCGCATTTATGCAGGGTGTCGCAGCTTCGGGGGCGTACTATGCCTCTGTCGCTTGCGATAAAATAGTAGCCGAGCCGACGGTGATTACTGGCTCCATTGGAGTATTGATGAGGCATTTTGTATTCCAGGAGCTGTTGGAACACAAACTTGGTATTTTGCCGGTTATCTTAACGGAAGGTAAGAAAAAGGACTGGCCAAGCTCTTTTAAGTCACCCAGCGAGGAGGAGCTGCAATACCTGCGTGAGAAAGTGCTGCTGCCGGCCCACGAGAGGTTTATGGAAGTGGTTGCCGAAGGCAGGCAGGGGTCGCTTACATTGCGTGAGGTCAAGGATATGGCTGACGGCGGAGTCCTTGGTGCAAAGGAGGCGGTGGAGAAAAAGTTGATTGACGAAGTTGGATATTTGGATGATGCAATTAAAGTCAGCAAGACCCTGGCGGGTATCGGCAAGGCTCGCGTAGTGGAATATCGCAGGGTCTTTTCGCTAAGTAGTCTGCTCAGCTCGAGAAATAACAGTGTCTTGAAGTTTGATCTGAACACGCTACAGGAGTTGTGTACTCCTCAAGTGCTTTATCTGTGGAGTGCGTATTAGTCTCGACATCGCTCGGAGTTTGGTTGCACAGTGTCGCTTATGAGGAAAACCTTATTTTTTTGGGGGCTTATTGCATTTTACGGATGCTGCGTTTCTGCGGGGGCCGTAGATGCAAATATGCGGCTGATTACGGTTGCTCCGGACGGGCGCGGCTTTATAGAAGGTGAGCCAAACCATCCTTTTGTGATTTGGGGCACGAACTACTATGATCCCAACACGGGATGGGCGCCAAAGCTGTGGCAGAAGTTTGACCAGAGTAGTGTGCGGCGGCACTTTGAGGTTATGAATAAACTCGGCGTCAACTGCGCTCGTGTTTTTCTGACCACAGGCAGCTTTCAACCCACCGTGGATACTGTCAATGAGGATGCACTGAGGAAACTTGATAAGTTGGTAGAGATTGCCAGGGCGTCACGGATACGGCTGATGCTCACAGGCCCGGACCACTGGGAAGGTGCTGCTCCGTATTGGCGGGACGACCGATTCGCAGGCGAACAGGCCTTGAAAGCATTGGAGAAGTTCTGGACCGTTGTTGGCGGCCGATATCGAGGTGAGCCGGCTATTTTTGCGTGGGACCTTCTTAACGAGCCGCACGCACCGTGGTTTGTGGAGAAGTGGCGGCCGATGTGGAACACCTGGTTACAAAACACTTATAACAACATGGATGCCCTCAAGATAGCCTGGGGGGCTGAATTGAAACCAACGGACAAGTGGGGTGATGTGGCGGTGCCGGAGAACCGTGAAGATAGCGGTAATCCCAGGTTGCGTGATTGGCAGTTGTTTCGAGAGCACATAGCCGATGAGTGGGTCCGCAGACAGGCTGAGGCGATTCGTAAGGTCGATCCGACACACTTAATAACCGTTGGCTATATTCAGTGGTCATATCCGCTGTTTCGGGGCGGCAAACCTGACATTTATTCCGCATTCAATCCTCGCAGGCAGGCCCGATGGCTCGATTTCATTACGATGCACTTTTATCCACTCATGGGTGAGCCGGTGCATTCAAAAGAGAGTTGGGATAAGAACTTGACGTATTTGCGAGCGGTTCTGGCATACTGTCACGTTGGTAAACCGGTAGTGCTCGGCGAATATGGATGGTATGGTGGGGGGGCGCCACAGCAGTACTCGTATTTTAGTGAGGCCGAGCAGGCCCGATGGATAAGGGCGGAGATCGAGGCTTCACGGTCTCTGGCGTGTGGGTGGTTGTCCTGGCCTTTTGCAGACACGCCAAGCTCAACTGATATGAGTTTGTTTGGCGGTTTGGTGAAAGCCGACATGACGGTTAAGGCATGGGGTCGCGTGTTTCAAATATACAGCGCCAACCTGTCGCAGCTTGTGCAGCCCACACCGCAACTGCCTGCTGTTGATATTGTGCCGTCCCTAACAGCTCCGATGAATGACCTTACACCTCTGCACCAGAGTTATTCAGAGGGTGTCCGAAAGGCACTAAACCATTTGGGGCATACAGATTCTATTCAGCTTTCATGTACACTTTGTCATTCTGAACGGAAAGCAGTGGAGTGAAGGATCTGGGCTGCGTTTTTGAGAGACCTTACCCTCAGAGGCCGGATTTTTCACCTGCGGCTCAGAACCTACCGTGGGTTCTCAGCAGGCGGGCGAAGAGATGACAATGCAGTGCAACCTTAGTGTTTTTCCCAGGTCGTATCAGTAGGATTAGACGACTGTCCTTGACTGGGGGGATAGTTCGGCCTGTGCAGGCCGGTCAAGTTGCGAGCCGGCCGAATAGTGTCAGTGAACTCGTCTTTGTGATTATCACGTTTGCGAACCGGCCGACAAGGGATTGCGGACCATTGAAAACGACTATATGGTCGGTGGCGGTTCGGCCGACCAATTGTAGATTGTCATCGGAACCGGCAGAATCCAAGTGCGGCTTTTTGCTTAGTCCTTCCACTAATACCTGGACTTTCCTACCCAAAAAGGATTGATTCATTTGACTACTTATTTGATTCTGGACGGCAAGCAATTCGATATTCCGTTTCTGTTTGACATCAGACGGCACATTGTCTTCGAGTCGTTTATCGGCGGTAGTGCCCGGGCGGGGGGAGTATTTGAAGATGAAGGCGTTTTTGTACTGTGCTTTTTTCAATAGTACGATAGTCAACTGGAAGTCTTCCTCGGTTTCGCCGGGGAAACCCACGATGAAGTCGCCGGCAATTGCGATGTCGGGCACGATGGCCCTGGCTCTGTCGAGAAGATCGAGATATTGAACGGCGGTATAGCTGCGGTTCATCGCGCGGAGGATTTTGTCTGAACCGCTTTGGGCCGGAATGTGAAGGTATTTGCAGACCTTTGGCGAATAAGCCATTACACGGAGGATTTCATCGAAATGGTCCTCTATGGGATAGCTTGTGACGAATTTGATCCACTCGATTCCGCCGATGCCGCTTGCCGTATGAAGAAGGTCTGAAAGGTAGTAGGTTCTATCGCCGGCTTTGTACTTATACGAATTCACGGTTTGGCCGAGGAGCGTTACCTGCTTTATTCTCTGGTCGGCCAATTTTTTTATCTGCTCGATAATAGCCTCGGGTGGTCGGCAATGCTCCGGACCACGAACGTAGGGGACAACACAGTAAGTGCAGAACTTGTCGCAGCCTCTCATCACACGGACAAAAGCTTGGCTTGGAATTTGTCTATCATCTGAACTGTGAGCCGATTCAAATTGTTCGAGGGCTGTATCGTTTTCAAGGTCCCTTTGGCGGATGTTATCTGCGATGTCAAGGTTTTTCTGGGTCTTTTCCACTGCTTCGTTCACCAGATCGACTATGTGGGGGATTTGTGCTGGGCCGCAGACTAAGTTTACGGCCTGATGTTGAAGTAATTTGTCGCCGAGCCGTTGTGCCATGCAGCCAATGACGCCAACGACTATGTCAGGACGGTTTTTTTTGAGGTGTTTGAGGTGGCCGAGATGTGATAAGACGCGGTCTTCGGCATGTTGACGAACAGAGCAGGTATTCAATAATACGACATCGGCCTCGTCAGTGTTGTCAGTCAAACGAAATCCCGCCTGCTCAAGCGCAGCGCTTATCAGAGCAGAGTCCAGTTTATTCATCTGACACCCATAGGTTTGGACAAGGACTTTTCGCATGGTTATTAAGATTCTGTCCTCGATAGGAACAAGTCAACAACACTCACTCAATTATTTACCAGGGTAATACTGTCTTTTTGCTGCCAAAGGTTTGCTTCATTCTATTGCTTTGCTGTAATCATCTCAAGTGAAAGTGAGCCGGAAAGACTGAGCAGTTAAGCTTGTGGCGAACATTCATCTTTACGGCATAGGTCATCTGAGTATAATCCACAATTGTTTTTAGACAATCTTTGTAGCTGCTATGTGTAGAATATTCCAAAATCTTATTAAGGAATAGCAGTATGGGTCCCGGGTTTTTCTCACTAAAAGGATTACACATTGTGGTATTCATTATATGCGGATGTATTTTGTTTCCGGTCCACATCGGAAAAACGGCAACTAACCTTGATGAACACTTGAACGCCGCAACAGAGAAGCGGGAAACCTCAAAAAAAGACGAGGTAAAGTGGGATGTTGCCAACATGCCAGGACCAAATGAGATAGTAAAGATCGATACCGATGAAGGCACATGGATGAGTATCGACGTCAGTCCTCAAGGAAAAGATATTGTATTTGATTTATTAGGGGATATTTATCGCATTCCGATTACAGGCGGTGAAGCTGAGGCTCTGACTGAGGGTCTTGCCTGGGATATGCAACCTCGCTACAGCCCGGACGGAAGTTACATCGCGTTCACTAGCGACCGAGCTGGTGGAGATAATATTTGGGTCATGGACCGCAACGGATCCGGTTTGAGACAGGTCACTAAGGAAGACACCCACCTATTGAATAATCCTGTCTGGACACCTGATGGGCAATATATTGCCGCCCGGAAACATTTCACGTCAAGGCGGTCACTCGGTGCCGGTGAGGTTTGGCTGTATCATATTTCAGGCGGCGAGGGAGTACAAATGACAAAGCGCCCCAACGACCAGAAAGATTTGGGCGAACCTGCTTTTTCACCCGATGGTCGTTATCTTTATTTCAGCCAGGATATCACTCCAGGTCAAACCTTCGAATATAACAAAGACTCCAACGGCGAAATATATGTTATCCAGCGCCTGGACCGCCAAAAAGGTGATATTGAGAGATTTGTAACCGGCCCAGGCGGCTCAATCCGGCCAACTCCTTCTCCAGATGGAAGGTACCTGGCGTTTGTCAGACGCGTGCGTTTTAAGACTACCCTTTTCCTGCGCGAAGTCGAATCAGGTACGGAGTGGCCGCTATATGACCAGCTCGACCGAGATATGCAGGAGACCTGGGCAATACACGGGGTTTACCCAAACATCGCCTGGATGCCGGATAGCAAATCTATTGTCTTCTGGGCCGGCGGACGAATCTGGCGTATCGACATCTGCAGCAAGGTAGTTTCACCTATCCCGCTCCACATCAAAACGAATCGTAAAGTTATTAAAGCCCTTCGGTATCCAGTTGAAGTTGCCCCAAATAAGTTCAAGACCAGGATGCTCCGCTGGGTTAAGGTCTCGCCCAACGGCAAGCAGGTTGCCTTCCAGACTTTGGGCTATATTTATGTTCGTGATTTGCCTAACGGTACACCCCGTCGGCTTACCACGCAAAATGACCATTTTGAGCTCTATCCATCCTGGTCACGGGACGGCAAGAACATTGTGTACACAACCTGGAACGATGAGAAACTTGGCACAGTGTGTGTCATTCCTGCCAAGGGAGGGCAAGGCAAGATTGTCACCGACAAGCCGGGCCATTATATCGAACCAACATTTTCACCTGATGGAACAAAAGTTGTTTACCAAAAGGTATCAGCCGATATGCTTAGAACTCCGACGTGGACACATGAGACCGGCGTCTATTGGGTGCCGGCTGAAGGGGGAAAATCCACGCTTGTGAGGAAGGAAGGTGCCCAACCACATTTTGGGGCTGACAACGACAGGGTGTATCTATTGGACGTCCAGTCAGAGGGTGGTGAGGACCAGCGCAAGCTGATCAGTATTGACTTGGACGGCAGCGACGAACGAACACACTTTGTCAGTAAGAATGCTACGGAGTTCAAGGTCTCGCCTGATGGAAAGTGGGTGGCTTTTACGGAGCGGTTCAACGCCTACGTGACACCGTTTACACTTTCGGGCAAGGAGATTGAGATTGGCCCCAAGACCAAGTCTATGCCTATAAAAAAAGTCTCACAGGATGCGGGCCAATATCTTCATTGGTCGGGAGATAGTCAGCGTCTTTATTGGTCCCTTGGACCTGAGCTGTATGAGCGGTATCTGTTCGATGCCTTTAGCTTTCTTAGAGGTTCGTCAGAGGAAGTCCCCGATACTCCTGCAACAGGTCTTGATATCGGTTTTGAGGTTGCCGCGGATGTGTCTGAAGGGAGCCTGGCTTTTGTCGGGGCACGCATCATAACCGTATGTGGTGATGATGTCATTGAGAATGGCGTAATAATTATCGAGGGAAATCGAATCAAGGCGGTGGGGCCAAAGGATTCGGTTGTAATACCTCGCGGCGCACGGGTTATAGATGTTTCGGGCCGTACGATTATGCCCGGCATAATTGACGTTCATGCACATGGGCCTTACGGCGGCCAGGGTATCATACCCCAGCGGAATTGGGGGCAATATGCCAACCTGGCCTTTGGTGTAACGACGAATTTCGATCCCTCTAATGACACAAACACGATATTCGCAGCGAGCGAGCTGCAACGAGCCGGTCTTATAACTACGCCTCGAATTTTTTCGACAGGAAGTATCCTGTATGGTGCCGAAGGGACGAACAAGGCGGAGATTGATAATCTTGAAGATGCACTGTCGCATCTGCGGCGTCTGAAAGCTGTGGGTGCTTTCTGTGTCAAGAGCTACAATCAGCCACGGCGCGACCAGCGTCAGCAAATCATCGCTGCGGCGCGCAGGCTCAATATGATGGTGGTTCCGGAAGGCGGTTCGCTCTTCCATCTTGACATGTCTTTGATTGTGGACGGCCAGACCGGCATCGAGCACTCGATCCCAGTAGCACGCGCTTATAATGATGTGATTCGGCTTTGGTCGGCCAGCGGCACCGGCTTGACTCCTACGCTGATTGTCGGTTACGGCGGAATATGGGGTGAAAACTACTGGTACCAGCACACAAACGTCTGGGAGAATGAGCGGCTTCTTACATTTGTTCCTCGCATCGTTGTTGATCCCCGCTCCCGTCGGCGTATGATGGCGCCTGAGGAGGAATTTAATCACATTAATATGGCGCGTTTTTGCAAGCAGCTTATTGATGCTGGAGGGCATGTGCAGCTTGGGGCCCATGGTCAACTCGCCGGCTTGGGCGCGCATTGGGAACTTTGGATGTTGGCCCAGGGTGGGTTCACACCTATGGAATCTATTCGGGCCGCAACAATTGAAGGAGCAAGGTATCTTGGGCTTGACGGCGATATTGGTTCATTGGCGCCGGGTAAGTTAGCTGACCTAATTGTCTTGGAGTGTAATCCGCTTGAGGATATCCGTAGCTCCGACCGCATTCGTTATACAGTAATCAATGGCCGGGTTTACGATGCCCGTACTATGGATCAAATTGGTAATCATCCCGGAAAGCGTGGTAAGTTCTATTGGGAGGTAGATTATAGCACAGAAAAAACCTCAAGCAGTCGCGTGACAAATACCGGCGATGAATGAAGTCGACAAAGCAAATGTGAGTGCTGCGAGTCATCGAGCAGGTTGGCTTGGATAACAAATATAGGCATGTCGGGACTTCCACTGTCTTCGTTTTTTTGGCTTGAGGTATGCCAAGAGATTGATAGTAAGCCGTGAAATACGCATCCCTTTAGCTATTTTGGCCGAAAAACCTTTAAGAATCAGCCAAAAAGCTCAAGTTTTAAGGGGAAATTTGGTATTATAAAATAAGGCTCCGTAGCATGGCTGGGTAAGTGTACCTAAGAAGTCTCGGAGCCTGGCGCTGTTTGGGGGATTGGAACTGTATCACTGGGGAGATGGGTAAAACTTAAGAAGTGGGTAAATATGAAGAAGACATACGTGTTTTTGTTAATGATTGTCATGCTGCTGGGGCAAAGCACAGCACAGGCCGAATTGGCCGACATCACTGCTCCAGGGGATATTGTCCGGGGCGTCCCGAACGATGGGGATTGGCCTGCTGCTGAATCGCCTCCTCTGGCAATTGATAATAACATCAACACAAAGTATCTGCATTTTAAGGGAGATTTTAATCCCGATGTAGGTCCTACTGGTTTCCAAGTTACACCGTCTATTCCCCAGAGTATTGTTACCGGACTGACTTTTACTACGGCAAATGACGCGCCGGAGCGCGACCCGGTTGCATTTGCACTTTATGGTTCTAATACGAGCATAGATGGACCGTACACGTTGATTGCAAGTGGTGATATCGTTGATTTCAAGCAGGCGACGGCTTGGCCGCGATTAACCAAGAACACAACTCCGATCACATTCCACAACAAAACAGCATACAATCACTATCAGCTTTTATTCACAGCTATTCGAGACCGCGCAAATGCGAACAGTATGCAGATTGCTGAAGTTGAGTTCCTTGGGAGCCCGGCTGGGGGATTACCTCCCGAAGTGGACGCCGGCGGTAATCAGACAATCACGTGGAAAGGTGTCGGAAACACCAGCATACGGTTGTATCCCACTATTTATGATGATGATCCATGCAACATAGGTCAGACCGATCCGAATTATCTGAAAATTCTGTGGTCGTGCCTTGGGCAAACAAGCGTAGATTTTAGGAGTACCCAGACAAAGGCAAATGCTGAGGTCTTATTTCCGGCGCCGGGTGTCTATGAATTGCTGCTTCAGGTTTGTGATGAACGAGGCCAGGAGGGCAATGACAGCATAGTTATTACAGTTGTGGTTCCGCAATGTCCGCTTAGTGATTTATCCGGAGACTGCAAAGTCAATTCAGTTGATTTGCTGATTTTTGCGGAGCAATGGTTGGATAATCCTGGGTGCCCGGGTTACTCCCAGGGTTGTGCCGATTTGGCGGGTAATGACGGCGTTAATCTAATTGATTTTGCGCTGTTAGCAGAGGACTGGCTGGAAGACTGGACCGGCTCGCTTCGGGTGACCATCTATCCGGCGGAGGCTGTTGCTGCAGGAGCTAAGTGGCGGCTGGATGGGGGCGCCTGGCGGGACAGCGGCGAGTTTGTGAACGACCTTACGCCGGGCGATCATACAACGGAGTTTAATATTCTGGGAAGCTGGATTAGACCCCCAAGCAAGATTGTCCAAATCCAGAAAAGCCAGATCACTACGATTGGTGGGACGTACGCCAGGATTCCGGACTCGTCTCTACTGATTAACGAGATCATGGCGGTCAACGAAAGTACATATCCCACTAATGTCGAGGGTAAGCAAGTTTTTTCGGACTGGATTGAGATTTATAATGCCGGTCCGAAAGCGATAAATTTGAAAGGCTGGCACCTAACCGATGAAGAGAATGAATTGACCAAGTGGCCCCTGCCCGATGTATCAGTGCAATCAGACAGCTATTTAGTCGTCTATGCCTCTGGTATCGAAGAAGTCGATCACCCTGGGAATTATCCATATCGGGACGGCATGGGCCGATATCACACCAACTTCCAGCTCGATGGGAAGGGAGAATATCTGGCTTTGGTAGATCCGAACGGGAAGGTGTCGCACGAATATAAAGAATATATGTACGATAGAGACAGATACGGTTACCCGCCGCAGGAGCGTGATATATCATACGGCTTGTATGCGAGTGAGAGCCAGTTCTTCACTAACCCCACTCCGGGCAAAGCTAATAGCCAGGGTTTCTCCGGTATTTCTGAGAGCCCGCGATTTTCCCATTCGAGCGGCACGTTTACACAGCCTTTCTCTCTTTTATTGAGTGCGCCTGCAGGGGCCCAAATCCGCTACACGCTTGATGGATCCAAACCGACGGAAGTATCAAAACTATATACAGGTTCTATCCCAATCAGCGGTACCGTCGAGGTGATGGCCAGCGCATACGAGGCCGGAAAGGCGCCAAGCCCTGTGGCCGGAAGCACTTACATAGCGTTAGATAGCAGTGTGCAAGGTTTCAATTCCAACCTGCCGATTGTCATAGTCGATACGAAGAGCCAGGGTATCGGTACCGGTACTTACACAAGGGTCTCATCTGTTTTCATTGATACTAATGTGGACGGTCGGGCGAGGATTACCGATTCGGCTGATTTTGCCGGGCGCGGTGGGATCAGGATTCGTGGCAGAAGCACGGCGGGGCAACCTAAGCGTTCGTACAATTTCGAAGTATGGGATGAAGATAGTCTTGATAAAGATGTTTCAATATTCGGCTTGCCTGCCGAATCCGATTGGATATTGTATGCCCCTTATAGCTATGATCGTGTGCTCATTAACAATGCCTTCATGTTCGAATTGAGTAATCAGATAGGTCGGTATGCAGTTCGCACCCGATTTGTCGAGATGTACCTCAACACCGGCAGCGGCAAGATCGCGGCGGATGATTATGTCGGTATCTACATATTCGAGGAGAAGATAAAACGAGGTGCTGACCGCGTTGATGTGGAGAAGATCGAACCCTGGGACAGCACCGAACCCAGGATCACCGGCGGGTATATGCTGAAAATCGACAGCCCCGACCCGGGTGACTCAGGTTTCCACACTTCCAGAGGAAACCCGACATACGGGGATGGTACGCTATGTTATGTGGACCCTAAAGAGGCAGAAATCACCGCGGCTCAGTCGTCGTGGATAAGGGGGTATCTGGATGATTTTGAAGATGCTCTCTATGGGCCGGATTTCACGAATCCCGAGATGGGTTATGCCCGGTTCATCGATGTGGACTCCTGGATTGACCATAATCTGCTCAATATGCTTGCCAAAAATGTGGACGCCCTTCGTCTGAGCACACATATTCACAAAACCCGCAATGGCAAACTCGAAATGGGACCTATCTGGGACTTTGATCGATCGCTGGAGTCTGCCGATGGTCGCGACGACAATCCACAGACTTGGCGTGGAACTGGAGATGCAACTGATTATCTGAACTACATTTGGTGGGATCGCCTGTTTAAGGATATTGATTTCTGGCAGAAGTATATTGATCAGTGGACTGAGCTGAGGAGGGGGCAGTTTAGCACCACTCATATTAACGCCATCATAGACTCAATGGCTAAAGAGCTGGCGGAGGCCCAGGTCCGTAACTTACAAAAATGGCCCGGTGTTGGTCCTCGTTTTGGCAGTTTTCAAGGGGATATAGACCATCTCAAGAATTGGCTGGTAACACGAACTACCTGGGTTGACGCTCAGTTTGTGAGACCACCTATATTTACTCCAGGACAGGGCTATATCCAGGCTGGCAGCACTCTGAGCATGAACAACCCCGGCACCGGCAAGATGTATTACACCCTTGACGGGTCCGACCCACGTGTGTTTGGAGCTTTCGGACCTGTTGAGGTTTTCACACTCATGGACGAAAGTGCATCCAAGAGGGTACTCGTGCCGACTAGTCCTGTTGACGAGGCCTGGAAGGGTGGTGCTGAGCCTTTTGACGACAGCGGTTGGAATAGCAGTACTTTTATCTCCGATAAGGCCGGCGGTGTCGGCTATGATGAGAGTCCTGACTTCGTACCGTATATTACCTACGATGTTGCACACTCGATGAACAGAGACCTAAATGTAAATGCAAATACCACCTGTTACATTCGTATTGTCTTTAATGTTACGGAGGATCAACTGTCAAATATCAGTGCCCTGAGGCTGAGGATGCGATATGATGACGGCTATATCGTCTATCTCAATGGGAAGGATAATGTGGTCGCCCGCTCCGTCAATGCACCTTCCAATCCTGACTGGCATTCTTCTGCAAGCAGCAATATAGAGATTACTGCTTTCGAAGATATTGATATTTCCGCACATATTAACAAGCTTAAAGTAGGTAAGAATATCTTGGCTATCCAGGGCCTCAACAGCAGCACTACCAGTCCGGATTTCTTAATCTCTGTCGTTTTGGATGCTTCCAAAGATTCCAATCCTAACGGAAACGGACAAAAAGCCGGCGATGTCTCCGTTAGTGCGATCGAGTATAAAGGGCAACCTATTACGCTGAATGAGACCACCCGAGTCAAGGCCCGAGTGCTGGCGAGCGGTAATACCTATAGTCCGTGGAGCGGACGGACTGAGGCGACATTTGCTGTCGGCCCGGTCCAGGCAAACCTGCGCATCACAGAGATCATGTTCCATCCAGCCAACGATCCGGATCCCTGCAGCACGTTCAATGATGACGATTTTGAGTTCATTGAACTGAAGAATATCGGTGGAGAGTCTATAGACCTGCATTGGGTTAGCTTTACAGAAGGTATCCATTATACCTTCCCGAAATTGATACTCGATCCTGGTGGTTTTGTAGTGGTGGTAAAGAATCCGGCAGCTTTCGCAACGCAGTACGATACGTCGAAAATTAATATTGCCCCCGGAGTATATAGTGGTAATCTCAGCAACGCAGGCGAGAGAATTCGGCTCGAAGATGCTCTGTCTCAGACTATCCTGGACTTCCAGTATAAGGATGACTGGTACGACATCACGGATGGCACGGGCTTTTCGTTAACCATCAAAGACCCGGTCGCTGCTGATCCCAACGCATACAGTGACAAGGCTGTGTGGCGACCGAGCGCCGGCATAGGTGGCTCGCCGGGTTACGATGATAGTAATGAAGTGCCGGAGCTTGGCTCTATCGTCATAAATGAAATCATGGCTCATTCCCACGCGTATGAGCCGGACTGGATAGAGCTGTACAATACTACAAATAAGCCAATCAACATCGGCGGCTGGTTCTTAAGTGATGACCAGAACAACCTCACCAAATACCAGATAGCGCAAGGTACTGTGATAGGAGCTTATGGATATAAGCTGTTCTATGAGGACCAGAACTTTGGCAATCTCAATGATCAAGGCTGCAAAGTACCTTTTGCACTGAGTGAGAACGGCGAGACTCTTTGCTTACAGTCCGGCTCAAATGGAGTAATCACAGGTTTCAGTGAGCAGGAGAAGTTTGACGCCTCGGCGACCGGTGTGTCTTTAGGCAGGTACTTAAAGAGCACTGGGGCATACAATTTTGTAGCACTTTCAAAGACCACGCCCGGTATCGCCAATGCGTATCCTTTGGTAGGGCCTGTGGTGATAAATGAGATAATGTATCATCCTGATGTTGTGGATGATGCGGAGTATGTGGAGCTGCTCAATATGAGCGGCGGGCCTGTTACTCTGTATGATGCCAATGATGGTGTGAATGAGGCTTGGCGTTTTACGGATGATCCTGATAATCCTGGGATAGACTTTAGGTTTGCGAAGGATAGTCCTGTTACGTTGAATGCTGGTGAGTATTTGTTATTGGTGAAGGACATTACGTTGTTCAGCAGCAAGTACACAGTGCCGCAAGGCGTGAAGGTATATTCGTGGGGGGCTGGTAAGTTGGACAATGCCGGCGAGAAGATACAGATAAGTAAGCCTGGAGATATTGATCTTCAGGGTACGCGGCATTGGATACGGGTGGACAGGGTTGTGTACAGTGATGGAGCGCATCCGGATAATGAGACGGGAGCGGTTGATCCCTGGCCTACGGATGCGGACGGTTTAGGTAAATCACTTAGCCGGAAGTACACTGACCGCTACGGCAACGACCCGAACAACTGGCGCGCCGCCACGCCTTCCCCCGGCAAAGCAAATCCGTGAGGTGCTCAGCCACGTGTCATGTTGAGGCGATTCATCCTTCGTAGTAGCCCTACTACGGAGAATGGAAGACGAAACATCTGGCCCCCGACAATACATGCTCCTTTAACTTATTTTGATAGGCGAACAAAAAGGGCTGCAAGATTTCGACCTTGCAGCCCTAAACAGTCAGTGGCAAAGCCTGCCCAATTCCTGCGTGTTACTATCGACTAACGACCATCGACTAAATCGTTCTGCGCCTACGGAGCCAATTAACAAGACTCATACCAGTACTTCCCAATAAAATTGCATTCGGAGCGGGGATAACGGCTGGTTGAGACATCTGGCTATGGTAGATGTAAATTCCATGAATTCGTAGTGGCTCTGCTGTCGAGTGCCAGATTTCTCCGCTTCGCCCCTCGGGTCTGTCTTCGACGGAAGACACGGGGGCTTCGGTCGAAATGACACGTGGTTTCTGCAAGGCCTTCTGTGAATCATGCCTAAAATATTGACGCGCTCGCATTTCTCAAGATGTCCTCGCTCGGAAACGGTTCATGGATTATACTGTGCGTATAGTGCAGGGTCATATATGGACCTTGGGCAGGATAGTGTAGTCTCGGAAATAGTCTCCCGGCTGGACCATGGCGATAGGGGGGTGGTTAAGGTCGAGGGGACATGGGGGTCCTTTGCGCGCCTATTGGCAGCCTACATATCGGAAAAGCTTAATCGCCCTATTGTTTACGTATGTCCGCATATTGATGATGCCGACGCGGCGGCGGACGATCTGCACACCTTCGGCTGCACAGATGTTGAGCCTTTGCCGGCATGGGAGGGCGAAGAGGAATTGGCGGACGCCACCGATGAGACAAGGGCCGAAAGGCTAAAACTCGTATATCGTATCTCGGATATCGTATATCGTGGAAGTGGTAATGGGCTTGTTATTCCAGCACCGGTGCAGGCGTTTTGTCAGCCGATACCAAACCCGAAAGCCTTGGAGCGGAGCTCCATTTTTTTAGCGGTGGGTAAACAATTATCTCCGGAGCAGGCGGTTGAATGGCTTGTGGAAAATAGTTTTGAGCGTGTTGACAGCGTTGATTTACCGGGGCAGTTTGCCAGGCGGGGCGGTATTGTAGATATTTTTGCTCCATTGACAAGCCACGCGGAGCCACTGGTACGCGGCGAGAAACACGAGTCGTCCGACGGTACTGAAGCCATTCGGATTGAATTCTTTGGCGACAGCGTAGAGAGTATCCGTCTGATTGACCTTGACAGTCAGCGTTCGACCGGGCAGTTGGGGGGCATAAGTGTTGTTTCAGCGGTATGCGGAACTACGGCCCAGCAGCGTGAGATATTCTTGAACATCCTGCCGGCGGAGACCATAATAGTCTTTCAGGAACCTGCCGATGTTGAGGAAGCAGCAAACGTTTATCTTGCCAGATCGGAGCAGCCCGAACGTTTGTATAACTGGGGCGATATATACGGGGCGGCGGAGCGGTTCACTCAGTTTCATATCTGTAGGTTTGTCGCCGGCGAGCCGGGTGAATTCTTGAAGCTCGGAATCAAGAGCGTACAGCAATTTGAGCGTAAGGCGGTCTCGTCCATGTGGGCGGGGCACAAGGCTGCTCTGGAGGAGTTGGTTCAGCAGGCAAAGCAACGTAAAAAGGTCCTTTTTTACTGTGAAAGTCAGGCGGAGGTTCAGCGAGTCAGTGAAATCGTTAGGGAGATAAATCAAGAAATCCCCAGTAATTTTCAACTGCTTTCCGGCTTTGTTCATCAGGGTTTCGTCATAGAATCGCTTGACACGATTGTCATGAGCCATCACGAGCTATTCGGACAGTTTGCTTTGCGTAGGAGGCCGCGTACGATTCGGGCTGCGGCTCCTATCGATACGCTGTCGGACCTTCAGCCGGGGGATTATGTCGTGCACGCTTCGCATGGTATAGGCAAATTCTTAGGTGTTGAGACGATTGAGGACAAAGCCGGCAGGGGGGAGTATCTGACAATTGAATTTGCGGATAGCGTGAAAGTCCAGGTTTCAGTCCAGAATATCTCGCTGGTTCAAAAATACATTGGCACCAGTCCCCGCCGGCCGAAGCTCAGTAAGGTAGGCACGAAAAGATGGCAGAAGCAAAAGGAGAAGGTCGCGTACTCTGTGCGTGACCTTGCGGCTGAATTACTTGAACTTCAAGCGAAACGCCATGCAATGGGAGGATTTGCCTTCAGCAAGGATTCCAACTGGCAGATGGAGTTTGAAGAAGCATTTCCATATCAGGAAACTCCAGACCAAATCTCGGCTGCAGAGCAAATCAAGGCGGATATGCAGGAATCCGTCGCGATGGACAGGCTCCTGTGCGGCGATGTCGGATATGGCAAGACTGAGCTGGCGATGCGGGCGGCATTCAAGGCTATCGAAAACGGAAAACAGATCGCGGTGCTTGTTCCGACAACGGTTCTGTCGGTCCAGCATGGCAGGACTTTTGCCGAGCGGTTTGCGGATTTCCCGGTTGCCATTGAGGTGCTCAACCGATTCAAGAGCCACAAGCAGGCAAGAGATGTCATCGGGCGAATAAAGCAGGGCAAGGTCGATATACTTGTCGGGACACATAGGCTGATTAGCGGTGATGTTGCTTTTAAGGACCTCGGCCTTGTGATAATTGACGAGGAGCAGAGGTTCGGGGTCGAGCACAAAGAGAGATTAAAGAAGCTCCGAGTGAATGTTGATATTCTCACGATGACGGCGACGCCAATCCCGCGAACACTGCACATGGCGCTTTTGGGGTTGCGGGACATAAGTTCGCTGGCTACGCCGCCGTTGGACCGCCGGAGCATTATCACAACCGTAACCGCGTACAACGAGGACCTTATTAAAAAGGCTGTCTTACGCGAGATGAGTCGGCAGGGGCAGGTATTCTTCCTCCACAATCGCGTCAAAAGTATTGAAAAGAAGGCGTGGGAGATTCAGCAGCTTGTAAAGGACGCACGTATTGCAATCGCACATGGGCAGATGGCCAAAACCCAGCTTGAGGATGCGATGATAAAATTCGTTGTGGGCGAGGTGGATGTGCTTGTTTGCACGACCATTGTTGAGTCCGGCCTGGATATTCCGAACGCCAACACGATTTTCATAAACGACGCCGATCGGTTCGGCTTAGCAGAGCTGCACCAGCTTCGCGGCAGGGTAGGTAGATACAAACACCGCGCTTACGCTTATATGCTTATTCCGCGGTCCCGGCCAATTTCACCGATTGCTGCCAGACGGCTCAAGGCAATCGAAGAATATTCGCACTTGGGGGCAGGATTCAGAATTGCTCTTCGTGACCTTGAGATCCGCGGGGCGGGCAATATCCTTGGTCCTGAACAGTCGGGGCATATTCAGACGGTCGGTTATCAGATGTACTGTGAGCTATTGGCTAACGCTGTAAGGCAGCTCAAGAACGAGTCCGACAGGACTGCCGAAAAGCCTATACCAACTGCAACTTTAGATTTAGGGCTCGCCGCGTATATACCGAAGAATTATATCCCGATTGACAGGCATCGGCTTGATGTCTATCGCAGAATCGCTGTTGGCCGCACAGTTGAAGACCTCAAACAGCTCGAAGGTGAGTTGGCGGATGTCTATGGCCCTGTGCCGGAAGAAGTCAAAATGCTTCTTGAGTTGGCCCAGTTGCGAATCGCCGCAAGTAAACACGACATAAGGAGTATAGTCACATCCGGCCAGGATTTGGTGTTTTCGTTCAGACAGGATTTGTCTGCCAAAGCCGATTCGATGTTCGCCAAAGTCCGCGGGGTTGTCAGAATCCCTGACCCAAAGACTGTTCGCTTGCACCTGGTCGAAAACTACTTCGAGCCAAGAACTCTCACGAGTCTTCTGCGTAAAATACTAGTGTAGTATTGGCTGGCGCTCGTTGCCCGTGACCTGTGGCTCAACTGCCGCAAGCACGAAGCACAACAACTCCAGCATTCTTGACGGATGTCTGTTGCCCCGTGTAGTCAGGGAATTCTGAAACTCGAAATAAAATCAAATGACCGAAACTCAAATTGCTCAAGCGCGATATACGTTGACCTGGGTGTGGCAAATATGTTAAAATGTTTAAAGAAGAAGTCCGGTTTTGCGTTTTCTGGGGTTGGCTGGCCGGCAGGGAGGGGGTAAGAGTCAAGTTAGCAATGGTGGAGGCGTAAGGTG
>Ga0315274_10002275_pt1 | contig 29071 bp, 33 predicted proteins | sample YL17G02_20_MG_FD_203700 | JGI IMG/M metagenome (GOLD analysis project Ga0315274, IMG submission 203700) | Sediment microbial communities from Yellowstone Lake, YNP, Wyoming, USA - YL17G02_20 | ecosystem: Environmental > Aquatic > Freshwater > Lake > Sediment | place: USA: Wyoming | collected...
AAGCATACCAGTATATTTTCTTCTCCAAATGCCGTGAAAGTGAACAATTGGCAGCAAAACAGAAGAAATTTGAGAAGAAACTCGAAGAAGGTTCAAAAATCTTAAAGAAAGTAAAAAAGGGAAAAGATCTCGGTCAACATGTTGCACCTGAAGGCTATATCATTGTCCGGGGAGAACTTCAGAAAACGATTGATGGAACCCCCAATCCTTACATTACTGGCATTGAGGGGTTCTTTATTCTCGAATCCAGTGTCAATGAAACGCCGGAAAAGATCCTTGAAACCTACAAAGACCGTGACAAAGCAGAGAATTTAATCCGTGATCTAAAGGAAGGGGCGGAGATGCGCCCGGTCCGGCTGGTCAGACAATGCTGTGATTGGGTTTGTTTTGATTGTTTTCCTCACAAAAGTTCTGGCCAGTTTGACAGAATTTTTGTGTAAGAATCCCCTTGTGAAAAATTTAAAAGTCCTCAAAAAATATTTGATGCATTTGACACTTACAATTGTTTACCCTGAGTTTGGGTATGGAATCAGGATCATTTCCAATTATTTACCGGAATTGAAACCGTTTTTTGGAGATTTCATCAAAAAATATGGCACTTTAGAGGCTCCAAACTGCTGGTAAACCCTATTTGGCGAATGGGGATTATGCTAAAAATTGAGCGTTAGCTATCGCAAAGTGGCGAAGTTAGGCTATAAGCTAAAAAAATCCGTGATCCTGATTCTCTTTTGGTAGTGCAGGTTGTTTTCTTTTGAAATTTTAAGGTTCTTCTCCCAATTGGGGATTCACAAAAATCATATAAATGTGCCCCGCATCAAAGAGTGCATAAGCACCATAGTTACCACACCATGGTGATCCCGGGGAAGAGATTTTCTGGTAATTTGTAGCGAAGAGGTCGATAGACCTTTTTTCGCGTATGGAATTTTGATTGGGGATGCCCTGGCGGCGGGGGTGAGGTGAGACCAAAAGCCCCCAGGAGTATTATGATTTAATTTTCTGAGCATTCCTACAGAGCCGGATTTACCGGTACCCAAAAAAAACCCCCGGACCCGGGCAATTTAAAAAAGCAGATCCTGATGCCCGGGACATGATCTATTCCGAGTCCGATACGGGCTCCGTCTGGCTGTTCCGGCAGGCCTTTTAGCACTAATTCAGCAAAAAACAGCACAATTGTTTTGGGATCTCCCCGAATTTCGTCGCTTTGACTATTTGGGGGCTGTATTGCAGCTGGAAATGACCGCTAATAGCACCTATTGTGAGGCAAATCTCTTCTCAGATGACCCCAAGTCCAGGGAAATGAAAAAAACCCCTGTTTTTGGCAATAGGTTTTTTCCGGGGATGCAGGGAGAACAACAGTATCCCGTCCTCAAAAAGGACACACCCCCCAATAACCCCGATACGGGCTCCGTTTGCCAATCAGACGATCCTGTTTTTTTGTTCCAGGGAAAGTGCGTCAACACCTGTGGAAAATATCGCTATAATCGGTTATTTTGAGGAAATACGCGATTTAATCAGGAAAAAACCTGTCAATTTAGCGGGCTTTATTTGGTCACTTTTTTTGCCACGTGTTTTATGTCATAGGACGAACGAAAGGCAGCCGGAAGCCCGCTATTGCCCGCCAATAAGATCACGTCGGATAATCGGGGGGATTTTGGGTTTTTTCAGGTTTTTTTGAGTTTTACCATGATTCGGTTTTTTTGTGGATGAGTGTGTATCCGGATCCAGAACGAAAATAGTGTCAATAATGTTCATGTGCCGTACCGGTGACCATAGACCCCAGTGATGTTTTTTTATAATTCTTTCCGGAAAATTATTTCACAAAAAATATTTTCCGGATTTTTTCCGATACCAAAATTCGATTTTCTCTCAACAGATGACACAGGGGTACGGATTGATTGCAAAAACCAGGCATAAAAAATCAGGTGCAGTATTTTGAAAGATAACCACCACCACAAAAACCCTATCGTTACCATAATAACACGGTATCACAACGTTAAACAGATGTGCGTGTTCCATGCTCGGATAAAACACAATAGTGTGGTATAAATCACGATTTTGTGATACGTAATATATGGAGAAATCCAACCTGCTCGATGCTATTTTTAATATGTCTTCCCCTAATGACCAGATCAATCGCAGGTTTGATAATCTCACCGGGGGATAGTTATTGTATTATGCCTGAGCTTATCAAGCGAAAATGCCGAAATCCGGATGCATACCTGGATGAGCAGGATGTAAAAGACATAGCCGAGGCAGAAGAGGATATCCAGCAGGGGCGTGTCTTCACTACCAAAGAATTACGGGCCAAACTCGGGATTCATTGAGGTATTCTTTTTTCTGGACAGATCGTTCCCGCAAGGATTTGGAGAATCTATCCCTCTCAATCTCAAAACGAATTGTCGATAAAATTGAATCATTATATGAAGATCCTCATCGCACGGCAGAACGATGTGAGGGTTATTCCTGGTATCATCAACGTGTCGGAGCTTATCGCGTCATCCTTGAAATTGATGATGCGGAATTGTCAATTTCCATTCTAAAAGTAGGCCCGAGAAAAAACGTTTATGATCGGTGACATCTTTGGGGTGTCCCGACCACCACCAAAAAAGCCTCTTTCTTGTATTGGCTGGGCAATTTGTAAATCGTGAATAAGCAAAAAACTGGCAGGTTTCACGGCAGGAATTTTATTCATATCTCTTGGTATCACTCCTGCCAGCATCTGTTTTATAGCATATAGGCACATATAGGTATAACTATGCAGGCAGCAACCACCATCTATATCCGGGAGGATCTGAAAGGCAGGCTGAACAACCTGAAACAGAACCCAAAGGAATCGTATAATGACGTCATCGAACGACTGGTCTCGCGTGCCGTTGATGACGAACCGTTGAGCGAAGAAGCTATCAAAGGACTTGAGGAAGCCCTCGAAGAGATCCGGCAGGGAAGATTAATTCCGGAAGCAGAGATCATGAAGAAGTACGGTGTTGAATGAATTTGTACCGGGTAAAATATACTCCCCGGGCAGATCGCGACCTCAGCAAACTCAAACCGGAAATCGCAAAAAAAGTCGTTCGTGCGATCCATACCATCAGGGAATCCCCCTATAAGTATATCAAAAAAATGAAGGCATCAAACCCCGGTCATCCGATCTATTCTCTCAGGATCCAACGAGATGTCCGGGCCCTGCTTTCAATCCACGATGATGTGCTGGTCATCCATGTTTTCGAAGTTGAACACCGGAAACATTCATTGCGGGATTTTTAGGTGAGATCTTTATTTTTTTTAATTCTTCCCGGGTAAGAAAGCCACGGTAAGAAAGCCACTGATGATATATAGACAAAATACATAATAACCCGTACTCGAAACCGGCAAATGAGGAAAGGAGGAGATGCTTTGATGAAAGGAGCGGTTGATCCCGTTGTGTTAAAAGAGATTGTACACCGCATCGTTGCATGCGCAGATCCGGAAAAGATTATCCTTTTTGGTTCCGGAGCACGGGATCAAATGGGTGCCGCAAGTGATATCGACCTCCTCGTAATAAAAAATGGGGTGTTTGACGCAGGAAAACTCACTGAAGAAATATACATGCGTCTAATCGGAATTGGCAAAGCAGTAGATGTTGTTGTCATCTCCGCTTCCGATGCAATACGTTACAAAGACTCGCCTTATTTCATAGTATTTTCGGCTTTCCAGCAAGGCAGGGAGGTGTATCATGCCGGAGAGGTATCCACCGGATGATCCACGCGAATGGCTGAACCGGGCACATTCGAATATCGTTCTCGCGAAAAATGTAAGTTCAACCGCGGTATACCTTGAAGATCTCTGTTACAACGCACAACAGGCATCAGAAAAAGCAATCAAGGCTGTATGCATCCACAATAATATCCCCTATCCCTATATTCACGATCTTGCTGCTCTCATCACCATTCTGATACAAAATGGTATTACGGTACCACACGAGGTACAGGAATCCGCGAAACTCACACGATATGCGCAATTATGACACGCTACCCCCATCCACGTTCAGTTGTTAATGAGGAGGAATATCAAAGGGCAATAACAATTGCCGATGCAGTAATCCGGTGGTGTGAAGGCGAGATACGGACACACACAAAAATTCCCTGACAGGAAATCAGGCACGGCAGGGTAACATTTTTTGCCGAATGGTCACGGTCACCTGCTGCGCATGTCGTGCAAGCCTCACGTTGATAAAAAAGCACATCGGTAAAAGTCGGATGGCAATAATGCCACCCGTACGGGTTACTGGTGCCGGATGAAAAGGTTCAGGATAAAAAAATGGTGTCTGAAGAAACCCGCAGGAAAATGAGCGAGGCACAGAAGAAGAGGCGTGGGACAGATCCAGATGGACGCAGGATATTGAGTGAGGAACAGTGGAGAGAAATCACCTCTGAAGAAACCCGCAGGAAAATGAGTGAAGCACAAAGGAAGAGGCGTGGGACAGATCCAGAAACACCAATGGCGAGAGAAAATGCGTGCGAAATATTAAAAAAACACCACGAAACATTGAAAGAAGATCCAGAACACCTGTCAACAGAGTTTATGCAAAAACTCATCTGAATAGATTGTGATAAGGTATAGATATCCACCCAAACGGCACAGCCTCACCATCGTGGTTTTTTTAAAAATCTCTCTCATTTCATTCTCTGATACGGGATCTTCCGGCTGTTGCTGCACGGGTCCAGATCGATCGCGCCCATGCAGGTAATCATAGCATCGAGGATCTACTGCGGAGGGTACTGCTCAGTACTTTCGTGCAAGAGCTGAACTGGCGGGACCGTCACACCACCCCAACCCCCCGAGCCTTCTCCCTCACCTCCCTCCCGTAACACCACTCGCACAGCTTCACCCCGGCCTCGCGGTCAATCCACTCAGCCCTCACCAACCCACACACCGAGCCTTCTCCCTCACCTCCCTCCCGTAACACCACTCGCACAGCTTCACACTCGTTTCCCGATCAATCCACTCGGCTCTCACCAACCCACACACCGAGCACTTCCCAATCCCCGCCGTCACCCGCTCACACCGGGAGACATCCACGGTGCCCGGTAACGGGACCGAAGCCTCCTGCTCCGCCTTCACCGCCACCTTGTAGCACGCTTTACAAACCCACCGGGCATCCCGCTGGTTCTTGGACCGGGCCTTCCGCTCCGAAGTAAATTTTTCCACATACGACGAGCCTTTCTTCCCGCACACGGAGCAGACCGATTGTCCCACGACTTGTGGGATGAATGCACCAACAGGCAGCCCGTCACGGATCCTCTTCCCCAACCAGAAGATCAACAACCAGAAAAAGGAAGAGAGCCCTAACTCAGTACAAAGTTCTGAAGCCATTCGATCATGACCCTCCACGAATCCGACACTCTGGAATTTTTAAAAATCCCTCTCCCTCATCGAGCCTGCGCTCAAATCCGTCTGCGGGTTCCTCAACTATCATGGCGGCGTCATCTCGTTTGGCAGGACCAATACCGGGGCAATAGTCGGCGTAGATCCCGCCGACCACTCGCTTCGCAAACTCTCCCAGCAAATTACCTCCCGGATAAAACCAGAGATCACACCGGATATCCGTGTCATCGAAGAACAGGGAAAGCACCTGATCGTTGTCATGGTCCCGGAGGGAATCAGCAAACCATACTATCTTGATGGTATTGCGTACATGCGGACAGGAACCGAGAACCGGGTAATGCCTCCCGATGAAATCAAACGGATGATCCTCCCCATCAACCAGCCACCGTGGGATCGGGAGATTTGCCCTGACGCAACGATTGATGATATCGATGCAGCCATTGTTTACGATTTTCTTGCAAAGGCAAAAGACGAACGCCGCCTCGATGCCGACGCGAGCGCATCCGTTTCCAGCATCCTCAAAAAACTTCACATCTGCTCAAAAATGGAGTGCCTACAAATACTGCAATCCTGATATTCGGAAAAGACCCTCAGCAGTTCATCCATCAGGCTGAAATCCGCTGCGGCCATTTCAGCGGGACCGATGTTACCACCCCCTGCATCAGCATGAAAGTTATTGGCGGACCGCTTATGCGCCAGATCGATGATACAGTCAGTTTTATCCTGTCGGAAATCCGGAAATCCGCATGGGTTGTTCCCGGCAAAACACGGCGGGAGGAGCACGGGGATTATCCCCCGGAAGCCGTGCGGGAATCCGTTATCAACGCGCTCTGCCACCGGGATTACCGGTCCGTTGCACATGCCCAGGTCCGGATATTTGCCGGACAACTTCAGGTTTGGAACCCGGGAAAACTCCCGGATGTCCTGACCGTAGAATCGTTAAAGATTGATCACCTTTCCCTTCCAAGAAATACCGCTATTGCTGATCTACTCTTCCTCGCAGGATTCATTGAGCAATGGGGATCCGGGACCATTAACATGGTTAAGGCATGCCGTGAACTCACCCTTCCCGATCCGGAGTTCAGGGAACAGGATGATTCATTCTCGGTATCCTTCACCCGGTCAAGCGTCAACCGCTTCATAGAAAAACCGGATCTGATCAGCGACCGGCAAAAGGGAGCACTCGAATACCTCCGGCAGCACCCGGTGATCACCTCAACTGATTATGCAAAACAATTTGCCTGCACGCAAAAGACCGCTCAGCGGGATCTTTTTGAACTGGAAACGCTGAATATTGTCGTGAAAAAGGGAAAGGGCCGAAGTACTGCCTATCAGCTGAATGATCCTTTCCGGACATTTCCCGACATTACCCTGCGTGATCCCAAAACACAATCCGGCTGAAAATCTCCTTTAAAACTGGCAAAATAGATACAGATTACCTAAATTTAATAATCGGGAATCCGGACATATCTGGACATATCCGGACATGACGTGATGTGAGACCAAATTTGAAAAGCATCGTAAATATCCGCTGAAATTAATAGCCGGCCAGATAAAACCCGTAGAATTCTCATGGCCAATGTGGACATAATGCGGAGACAAAGACAAGAATCGCTCCCGGAGATCCGCATCATCGCGATCAAAATCGAAGTGATTGTTGTTATCTCGTTTGTTTCCCCGGTTTCCCCCACCCCCTCTCACGTATCACGGCCGTGCAGCAACGCTCCGGTAAGATCCCCCACCGGCTCCGGAAGGACACCGGACAACCACGGGCAGCCCGGAGTGGTGATGCAGGTGTTTCCTGTTCCCGGTTCTGGTATCGCATACGCCGGGTTCTGATTGGGGAGTGCGGGCGATATCGGTGGTGCGTAAAAAAAGGGGTAAGATTTGACCATCGTATCCAGAATTACGTGACTCGATCCATCATTGAATGTACCAACAACAACGATATGTTTTTGGCCGGGTGGCCAGTCAGATATTGGCGAGATCGGAATCAATTTCATAACTGCACCGATATTGGGTGGCGCATATGTGGAACCGGAATCTGCTAAAGTTCCCTTACCATCTGTCGTATGCCACACGGATCCATTGGGTGCGGTAATATTGATTGCCGTGAGCGAATCCGAATCCGGTCCGCCTTGGTATGTAATAGCAATATCTCCATCGATCGTCATTTGAGCCGTTGCCGCAACGACTTTTGTTTTCTGGACGTTTTCTGCAGATCCGAATACAAACGTAGCGATTACCGCTGCTAGGATCACGGTTACAGCGACCATCAGGATCACACCAATAACAGGCGAAACTGCTTCAACATTCATAGCGGGATTTTCAGGTGAGATCTTTATTTCTGTGTTCTTCCCGGGTAAGCACATTACGGCTCGTTTGAGAGAAATATGTTTTTTTTCCCGGATGATGTAAGCTCACGCAGGATTTCGTTCCCACGGGAGGGGACTACACGAAGAATAGTTGTTCACCCAAGCAGTCCCATTGTCATAACGAGAAGGATAAGCACACCTGTACCAAAACAGGAAATAAGCAGTCCGGATACACGGTTGATCCGTCCAAGGTTTTCACCGCTGATGCGGGAACGAACAGATCCAATGGACCCGCAGAGCACAACCCACCATACCGTGGAACCAAAAAATACTCCTGCAACAAATTCCGCTGCAGACAAAAAAGAAGTCCCGTGGATCACAACACCATATCCTGGCAAAATTACCAAAAAGAAGATAAGGGTCAGCGGGTTTGCAATAGCAAGGGCAACCATGGACAGGTAATCCTTCAAGTACGTCTCATGCTCGGTCTTTGCGCTGATGGCTGAGGGGATAGACAGGAAAACCCGTATGCCGATAAGGATTAAGACGACCCCGGCAAGGAAACGGAAAAGATATTGGTGGGCTATGATCAGCCCGGAGATAACGGTAAGACCAAGAACGGTGACGGCAGCATAGAATGAATCGGCTGTCGCCACACCGATACCAGAGCAGATCCCATGAAGGCGTCCTTCTGTTACTGTCCGTTGGATGCATATGAGGGCCAGAGGACCCACCGGTACAGCAAGGGTTAAACCGATGATGATCCCCTGAACAAACAAACTGGCATCCATGCGGCACCTGAAACGGTGAAGAATGACGGTTACCGGACCCGGGAAGAGGGTGAACAGTAAACGTACCGCATCCTTCGGACCAGTTCCGGTTCTGGTGATGAGATTATCTCAATACTACCTGTTGATTGTTCCCTGTCATCAATGTTCCATACTGCACAAGGGGGATTTTTCTTATTGGTTGTATGGGTTGATTTGTATCCCGCTATCATCCACCCACCCGGATATCGGTCATGTCAATCAAACGCACTACAAAACCCAGCAGCTCTGCTGCTGCCATGATCTCTTCTTCCGGTCCGCTCTTTATCATAAATTGTTTAAATCAACATTGGGATATGTTTCCCTGATAAGGAATATCAAAAGTCATTGGGGGAATAATTGTAGAAATGTACGGGCTGACAAAAGAGGGAATTAAATTGTGGAATCAGGAAGTGGAAAATGACAGGTTATGAGCAAAGGGCAGAACAGATCAAAAACGATGCAGTGATCGTATCCAATCATGCCCGCGTGCGAATGTTTGAGCGCAATGTTTCTACAGATGAACTGCTCACGGTCATTGCTCATGGTGAGATTATTGAAACATATCCTGATGATGAACCTTGTCCGTCAGCACTCATCCTCGGATTTATTAATCATACTGTTTATCATGTAGTTGTTGCATTCTGTATTGATCATCTCCGGGTAGTCACAATATATATTCCGGAAGAAGGAAAATGGACTGAGTACCGCACAAGGAGAGATGAAAAATGATTCCGGACAATTGCAGTCTCTGTAAAGGAAAACTCAAAACCGGGACAACAGAATTTATTGCGCGGGCATCTGGGGAAGTTGTGGTTATCAAGGATGTCCCGGCATATGTCTGTGAACAATGCGGTGAAGCATACTATACGCCGGAAATTTCCCGAAAGATCGATGGTGTTATGCGGGATGTTCACCGGAAAAAACTCTGTCTCCGCCCGCTCCCGGCCGGTGAAGTTTCTCTGAATAGTTAGATCAATGAAGGTGCCACCACGTATCAAGTGCGTACGAAGATAACGAGGTTATAAGCCCACCTGAAAGACGATCGGCCCTACAAAAGGGTCTATCAGGGACATTTTTCAGGCTCTTAATAAAACCATTTTATCCTGAAAAACCTTATAATTCAATATCGCAAAAGAAATGACCTGTAATTCACGGTTCCCTGCGACCTGCTGCTATCCTGATCCTCTCCTTTTGCCAAAATACGGCAAAAATGAGGAGATTTTCATTAAAAAAAGGGGATAGGGAAGGGGAGGGTGCGGCAGGATAGCAGGAACACAAGGGAGATAGCGGCGTGAAACTGTTCACGTATATACCTGGAGCAGTACTTTTACTCGAGCCGCTAGCGGTGCGAGATCGTGCCGGCTCGTTTCCCAGATGATCGTTGGACTTATCTGGAAATACCCGTGCACCATCTTGTCCCGCATTCCCGCTAACTCTTTCCATGGGACATTCGGGTGGCGATTGATAATCTCATGAGGGATTTTCTTGATCGCTTCCCCATCACAACAAAATTGAGAATGATCGCCTCGCGTGTTTTCCGGTCACCGAGTAGTTGCTCGTACGTCATATCTTTTGTATAGGACTGGATCGCAGAGATTGCGTCATCGATATCCGTGAGGTAGAGTTTCACCTCCCGCTTAGACATAGATAACCTCGGAGAGGACATCCTGCCGGATACCTGGTTTTAAGGAATCTGATGTCACCAGATCCACCTGTTTCCCGAGTCGCTCGGAAAGGAAATTTTCAAGCCGTATGAAGGTGACAAAACTCACCGGCTTTGAGAACTCCACCAGAAGATCAATATCGCTCTGCCCGGTCTGCTCATTCCGGGCGACTGAGCCAAACACCCCGATCGTCTTGACTGAATACTCTTTCGCCACTTCTCTTTTTAGATTTTTAAGGGATGCGAGGATATCCTGCCGGCTGGTTTTCATTACTGTACCTATGTTAAAGTGGATGATGAACTATTAATAAATATTTTAAGACATTATCTGCCTTCCGGCAGCAGTTCTCCCCTATCGTGGAGAATGTCGAAACACTCTAACATTTTTCGTTATAAGAGAACTAACCTAACATTTCTTTAAAGAAATGTTAATTTTACAAAATAGTGGCATTTTTTTTTGAGATACCTATATCCTAAAGAAAAGATGCGGGGAGCCGGATTTGAACCGACGAACTCCTGCGAGAATAGATTTTGAGTCTTATACCAACAAATAGTATAAGATACATTAATGAATGTTCGCGTGTTAGTTAGTCCCATGTACCCCGAGTTAGTAAAAATGAAAAAACTTGATAAGATCAATATCCAATACCTCGAAGGATACGTCAGATCTCTCACTTTGCATCAGCTTCGCACAACCAGCATCAACGACAAACTCCGGCGAGTTTATGCATTTCTCATTTTCTTTGAATTCCGGGATTTGATGAAGGCCACACCGAATGATATTGAAGATTTTCTCATCTCCCGGAAAACCAAACCGACAAAACGGGGGAGACCCTGCTCCCATGCAACTATCCAGGGTGACATGCTCGGGATAAAATTATTTTTCCGGTATCAGCGGCCAGATGACGAAGCGAAATTATTCGAGAACATCAAGATCAAACGACAGAAGAACCGCCTTCCTGTTGAACGGTTACTTAGCCGGTCCGACATTGAGAAGCTGGTAACTGCCTGCGATACCCAGCGGGACCGGGCCCTGGTTATGCTCCTGTGGGACTCGGGGTGCCGCATCAACGAAATTTTATCGAGGAATGTTGGCAACATCGAATTCGACCGGTACGGGGCGGTTATGGTCGTGGATGGAAAGACAGGGCAGCGGCGACTCAGGCTTACAGCCTGCGTCGGTGATCTCCAGACTTGGATTAACACCCATCCGATGAAAGAGAATCCAGAAGCCCCCCTCTTTATTACGTACAACCGTTACGAGTTCGGGCGTAAACGGGTCCATCAACACACGGTTGCAAATCGCCTTAAAGTGCTCGCAGAGCTGGCGAAGATAACGAAACCTGTCCACCCCCATGCCATCCGCCACGCCCGGCTAACGGACCTTGCCAAGCAAGGATTCTCCGAGATGGAACTGCGGATTATTGCCGGGTGGGAAGCAGCGAGTGGGATGCCAGCAGTGTACGTCCACATGTCCGGGGCTGATGTTGAACAAAAAATCTTGCAGAAAGCCGGACTTTGTGAAGTAGAGGAATTCAAAGATATTTCACTGGAAGCAATCCGGTGTCCCCGGTGCCAGACTATCAACGCACACGATTCAATGTTCTGCAAGACCTGCTCTCAAACAATGACAGATCTGGCTGCCAGACAGATCAATATGATGCACCAGACCGTGATCAATAATCTCGATGCCATGTCGTCATGGATAGTAAATGAGAAGGCCAAGATAGCGGCTGATACAAGTGCAGTAAAATCATCCTAACCTCATTTTTCTTACGCTCAACATGGCCAAGACCCCTCGCCGCGTGGGCTTCCCCGAAACTATACAAAACAACAAGAGCCGGTCGCGGAGCAGGTGCGAGCACGGCGAAGCTGTGTGACACGTGCGATGCGGGCGGCGATAGACAAGCTGACACAATGCATATCACAACGGTCCCTTGCTGATATGAAGATCGGTCGAGACAGTTCGTCTCCGCTGCACTCCGGCTCGCTTCGCTCTCCTCCATTCCGCTCCGCTCACAGACTCTCCCTTGCTTTTCCCGGAGTTGTCCTGTTGATAGGATGACGCCCCGGGCTCGTCGCGATGCTCCAGCGCCAGCGGCTGTCCCGGCCCACTCCTCACACCATGCTTCGCATCGTGTTCGTCGCTGTTGATCGTACTGACGAAGAACACTCAGTGACTCATTCGCACGACGCACAGGGGCTCGGACTCACCGCTGATGCGGTTCATTACCTTCGCGCCCTGTTGCGGTGCTCACTCGGGCCGCTGGGCCGGGTCAGGATAGCCTCCCTTATGGGAGGACGGGCTCGGTGTACGGGTGGGGGAACAAAGCGACGGTTACAGGAAGCATCAGCGACCTGTCGCTCGCTTTGTCGGGCGGGTCCAACCGGAGCAAATTACATTTCCCGATCACCCGCTTTCGTGCCTGCCGGTCCGGGTGGGAGGATGCGAGCCGGAACACGGCGACCTTCGCCGTGTCGCGTGAGCATCGGGAGGGCCAGCCTTTGCCAAAAAAGATAATGCCGGACGTCGATATAGTACCAACCCGGCAGGGCTCTTGATTGGAGTCATGGTGTCCCTGTCCGGGCCACCGTTTACCTGCAATGAAAAATGATTTTTTTCTTCGTCCGGTGCAGCCACCAGATCAGACTTTTCCACATCCCCCATATGGTTGATCGGTTTTTACGGTGCTCCCAGAATTTTCTCCTGCTTATCATGGGATACCTCAGTACTCCGATGGGATCCTGTTCGGCAACGGATCAAAGACCCATGCGATAGCATCCAGTCGTTGCCGTTCTGCGACAAGATTATCGAGTCCTTCCCGCTCGGCCCGGGCTGTCCATGATGCGATGATCTCATCGTGTCTCAAACGGAGATCCTGCGCATCTGCCTGACACAGGAAGGCCCGCTGCTCCTTCTCGTTTACGGTGGTTTCGATGCGTTCGAGTTCTTCGAGAACCTTTACCGGCATGGCATCAAAAATAGTGTTCATGCCGTCACCCCTTCTGCTGCATCCGTCCCGGTGGCGCTGGCAGGGACCGGGGCCGAAGCCCCAATCATGAAATCCGCTGCCTTCTCAGCCCTGCCTGCTGCATATATCACGAGATCTGCATCGGCTTTGATCGCCGTTGCCCAGGTCTGGAGATAGGCTGCCTGATTCTGGACAACAGCTGATGAGTCAATACCGGTAAGTGCGGCCAGGTAAGCACTCCCGATCTCGGCGACCAGTTCCTCGCGCCCGTAGGTGTCAGATCCGAAGCAGACCGGATCAGTCCGCTTGAACCGGTCGAACCGTGGCCCGGTGGAATGGATGCACTCGTGGAACATTGTCGCATAATAGTGCTCGGATGATCTGAACCGGCAGATATCCGGGATAGTGATACTATCCATTTGCGGGAGGTAGGCGGCCCGGTCCCCCGCCGTGATTTTTATTGAGTGCCGGCCTGTATAGTCCTGAATGACGGTATCACATTTGAGCAGGTGCGGATTCTCTTTCAGGTCCGGTAGTTTGTATCCCTTTTCTTGATAGTTAGTTTGTGCCACATTGAAGACCACGAAGGCTTTCAGGAAACGGATCTGTTTTTTATTCTCGGTCTCCTCGCCGTTTTTGTCAATTTTTGTGTCGGTTTTCACGGTTCGTCCTGCGTAGATAATCCCGTGGCCATGTTCTCCCTTCTGGACCTGTAGGTCTGCGGCGAGATACTGGCGATAGGTCCCCCAAAAAGAGAGAGGATAGGGACTGAGTCCGAGGATCAACCGGTTAAGCCCGGTGTATTCCCTGCCACTGAAGAGATTACGCGGGCCGTTTCCCGTCCACGGTTTCAGCCAGGGAATTTTCCCTTCGGAGAGCGCTTGTATTATCCGCTCGTTAATCTGCGCTTTTACGTCCGCGGCTTTCATGCTGCCGCCTCTGCCGGTTTTGTAGTCGCTGTGACGGGTTGCACGTCGCGCATCATCGAGACGTTGGCATATTTCCGCTCCCCTTTGAGCATCCCTTTTACCTGTGCAAGCGGGGAGACATACTGCACATCATTGATCGTTATCATCACCGCTTTGCCGGACCGGGTAATCCATGCTTTCCCGACCGGGGCCGCGTCCGCGTTCTTCATCACATCTGATATGTCATAGACCGGCGCGGGCCAGCGTTCTTCGAGCCTGCGGATTTCACCGGCAGGGATAACTGCCTGCATGGTCTTGATATCGATACGGACCGAGCCGTTATAGAGGCGGGCTGCCCCTATGTGCTCGAAAGTTACATCTGTGTTTGTTGTTGGAGTCATGGTGTTTTTCACCATACATACATCGACGTGAGAGCATATATCTCTCCGCCGTGCGCATGGTGAAAGTGAAAGCGCTGCGCTGTCCGATTTACGAAATAATGTTTTTGCGTAGAATTTTGTTACGGCTGGCCCGCCCAGGCACACAGTGCGACAGGTCGCTGATGCGCCCTGTAACCGCACCGTGTAGCCATCACCCGCCCACGTTTGCAGGAAATTTTTATGTTGTTCTGTTGGTATGCGATCGCTAAACCAGGACCCGCCCGGCGCTCACGCGACACGGCGAAGGTCGCCGTGTTCCGGCTCGCGCCTTCCCTCCCAGGCCGCCGTTTGTATCTCCACTCAAGGATCCGTTAATGCCTGCCCTTGGCAGGGGCCATCGTACCCGACTGCCCGTCCCTTCAAGGGCGGGAGGAGTGCGACCCGAAGGGTTGTGAACGTGGGGATGCTTGTCCATCCCCGTAAGCGAACAAAGCACGGGGGGAGGGTAACAAGGCCAAGCGGCCCGAGTGAGCACCGCAACAGGGCGCGAAGGTAACGAGCCGCATCAGCGGTGAGTCCGAGCCCCTGTGCGTCGCACGAACGAGTCACTGAGCGTTATACATGGGTACGATCAACAGCGACGAACACGATGCGGAGCATGGTGTGAGGAGCGGGCTGGGGCAGCCGCTGGTGCTGGAGCATCGCGACGAGCCAGGGGCGTCATCTTGTCAACAGAACAATCCGGAAAACAAGGGAGGTGATGTGAAGCGAATCGGAGTGCAGTGAGCGCAAGCGAACGGAACGCAGATGAGTGAACATGACCGACCGATCTTCATGTCAACACAAACAAGATCTCGTTGGGGAAGCCCATGCGGCGAGGGGCGGAGCCCCGTTGAGCGTAACACACTCTATGAGTATAATTAAAAAACACCATGCGTTTCTGTTGGCATGTCGCCCGGTTTAAAAGAGAATATCGAATAAAAAATTCAGATATTATTTTCCTATACATATATGTTGTTAAAAGATGATTATCGATTCATGTGGACTCTGAAAAAAAGTTCGGTCGTCTTGTGTATTGTTTTATTGATAATTGTATTCGGTACTGGTTGCATAAAATTGGGATTTACAACTGACAACAAAGTCAATAAAGATGCAAATATTGCACATTCGAAAATAAGTATTACCACTGATAATGCGGGATATGGCATGTTGACAAGTGCAGCAAAAAGTGGTGGTTTTCCATCAATAAAAGAAATGATGATGAAAAATTTCACAAAATCTATTGGAAAAGATAATATCATTTACACCGAAAATTGGGATAAGGATAGGACTAAACTCACAATTTCATTTGAAAGAACTGATACTTTTACTCCATCTGCCGACTCACAAATTAAAATTCAAAAAGTCGATAATACAATAATTTACCAAGATGACGCATTTTATAATCCTTCGGCAATGAAATCTTCTTCAACTGACGAATCGAACCCATATTTTACTAAAGAACAATCAGAAAATATGGCAAATATGATGTTAAGCGGTATAACCCTTGATTATTATTTAGAAATGCCTGGGAAAATACTGGACAGTAATGCAGAAACCGTAAAAGATAATAAGGCCGAATGGCATGCTATAGGGTCAGAGATATATAATACAAAAATCTACGCAAAAAGCGAAGTTCCATTATTATCTGGATTCTCATCAATTATTGCTATAATCGCTATTACCAGTTTAATTGGATATTTTGGCATGTATAAGAAAAAATAATCTTTTTTATAAGTTCGTATAAGGCAATAATTAGAGATTTTTGCATTGATTCAACAGAGTTCTGCCATCGCGTTTCTATTGACAGCATTTAGGCTGAGCCTCACATGATCTTAAAAACAGGCTGGCATCAAGACCCGTTTAAACGACGGTGGAAATCGACCTGTCGCTCGCTGGTTCACGAACCCCATTGAATATTAATTTTCACTTTTACAGAACACAAATATTGAGCAAAATACCCTGGAAATTGCCAATTTTTTCAATCCCCGGAAAAAATGACGTTAATAACGGGGCTTCCTTTGGCAAAAGTCACATTAAACGGGGTAAACTATGTGGCGAAAATCACCTCGATTTAAACGACTTTGGCAGCCATTATAAGGGGTGAGAATCTGCCGTATTTTGGCAAACAGAGCAATATTTAGGCTTATTCTCCACACGAACAGAAAATGGGGGTTTTACGGGGTTTCCTCCTATAATATGTGAAAATCGGGGAGAGAATTGGAGCCCGTATAAGGCTTATTTTCCCTTAGGGTTCAGACCCCCATATATCAGGTATCTCCGACGTAGGATAAATAGAGAAGGTGCATCTTTACACCCCATCCACCAATACGGCGAGGTTAAGGTCAAAAATCGAAATCGCTAATAATTAAGTAGGCTTCTCTGACAAGCGGTCTGACATCAGCACCACTAGACCTAGATTTTTTATTGAGCCAGTCCGTTACAGCATACTTGGATTTTCCGGAGTAAATCATTTTTATCATTTGATTGATGATACCCATCTTGAAGACCGCTTCAGGGGACTGGATTGATCGCAATTTATCTTTTTCTGTTTCGAGTCTAATAACGATCTCTTCCCGCAGGGTTTTTGGTTTTTGCGGTATGGTGTGTAAGTTTTGTTGGACTTGTTGGAATCTTCTGACGGTGATAACTTCCGGAATATTCCATCCTCCCAACATCTCCAGAATAGCCTGAACATACGGTTCCTGCCGGGTCAGGCTTGGCGAAGATTCCGGGTCCTGTCTCTGATGTGCACGCCCCATTTTGGCATGACCGGTTGCGATGAAATGCAGGAAGTCTTCTTTGCTCAGATTCCACGATGCATTCACCTTCAGGCCGACCAGATCCTGATTATTGGGATTAGGAAAAAGGATCGCATTGGTTCCCCGGACAATAACAGGAAGACCATTGCCCGATTGTGCGAGACTGAGGACACGGTTCCAGAGATTGTCACAGGCGATGTGTGAATTCGGGCAATTCCGACAATACCGGTTGGTTGGGGGGTTGCCATCGCCGATGTAATGGATGCAGAAATGAAGGTCCATAGTTAATTCCCTTCTTTTATAGAATATATCTCAGAAAACATTCCGATTTCAGGATAAGGGAAACAATCCGTTTCCCATTTTTTTAGCGCTTGATAGAGCGAAGTTTTATTGAAAAATGCATATTTCGGCAAATGGAAGAATTTAGAAATATCTTCAATGAGATCATTCTCACATTCATAAGATTTCGCACAACCAACGAGACGATGAATACTCAATAGAACTCTCATCATATCATGCCCCTGACAAAGATCCCACCTGTCTGGAAAATCCGATGTAAGAATAGCGATTTTTTCTCTATATGCCTTATGAAAATCTATATTGAAGTAATTCCCAGCCTCTTTGGAAAAAAGCAGATCAAGGATATCTTTTGATGTCAATAACCTGTTGTCAGAGATAAATTCGTTGAATACATTTTCTGGATAAAGAACCTTGAATGAAAGATTCTGATAACCGGCTATTTCTTTACTCAGTCTTTTATCCAAACATCGAGCCAACCCGGGATAACTTGTCATTATAATAACGCATTTATGTAATTGCGGGAGTTTGTGTAATTCTTTGAATCTTTTGACTTTTACCGTTTCACATAATTTTTTAATAAAAATAGTTAATCCGTAATTTTTTAAAAGAAGAGTTTGAGCATCATTTGTTTCTGTCACAAACAGATTGTGATAATCAGAAGGTTTGTAGTAATTCTTACAATTCTTTTCTTTTTTATAATCTAAATCAGTTATGCCAATGATCATATTTTCCTGCTTCAGGTCTACGAGCATATTGACCTTTTGCTGGTTGGCAGGATCCTTTAAAAAATTTTTAACTTTTTTTACTACCTTGCTTTTCCCCGGTATATCCTTTTTAAAAACGTATTTTACATTATCCTTTCCCCATAATGGGATAATTTTACAAAGAGCGCCATTAAAAACAGACTTATAAATAATCTTGTCATCTCCTCCTTCAACAACGATATGGAATGGAGTAATTGGATAATGATCGATCTTCTGAATCGTTTTTGTTTGTGCCTTTACGGGATCTCTCTGTCTCCCTTTTAAAGATGAACTGTCTCCTTTGTAAATTTCAACCGAGGTATCATTATTCAGATTCACGAATACGACCCTCCAAGCAGATCGGTTGCAATATCCCAGTTATCTCCGATAATGTCTGTAGAATGAGTTGCAATCAAGAAATTAATCGAATTTTTCTTGTATATCTTTTTCAGGTTATTGATAAACTGGTCCTGCCAGACGATGTGAAGAGATATCTCAGGTTCGTCGATGAACACTAATGTCCCCGGATCGCAGTTGAAGATAAGGTCATAAAGCAGCACAACCTGATGCTTCTCACCAGATGATAATTGATTAAAATTCAGGTCATGATACTCTTTCACCTTATCATCAGTATCTGAAGTGAATGCATGGAAAAATGACAATCCGGTATCCCGCTGGATACGAACCTTCGTAAAGATGAGTAAACTGTTGATAAGTTTGGTAAACAGCTCGCATCGTTCACATAGCCATAAAAATACTGAATATTTTTGTTCTTGCTTACTCAGGTAAAAATCTAAAAATGTCTGGTAATCAAGAATATTGATGGAATGCAGATCATGTTTCTGAACAAATTCAAAAGGATCGACCTCTTCAGTTTTTTCCTTGTCACGTTTCTTTCTGTACCAGTTTCGATAAGGAAGGAAATCGATCGCTTCAAGATACTCTCTCTGTTCGTGGAGGGTTTCGAATCGCTTGTTGAGAGGTTCATATCCTTTGTATTTTTTCCTGCTTGACCGGATAATCTGGTCATCCCGTTTCATATCGAAAAGGGGGAAAATGGTGTCGATTTCATGGGAAGTAGATGCATAATCATTCAGGGTTCCTTCTATCCTTTTTGAAAGGGATTCTGCATACTGTTCTATCCGTGTTTTGTCCGGCTTTGAAAAAATCGAATCCCAATCAGTCAGAAGATCTTGGTCATACACAGTTGAAAGGGGATCATACCATAACCGATCCGAAGATAAGAATCGGATTGTAATTGGGGGGATCTTTCTGCTTAGTTTCAGTATCTCTTTTGATGATTTCCAGTCAATCCAGTTGGAATCGGAAGGGTTTTTAATCTCACTTTGTTTTATCCTAAAAGGATTCTTGTCACTATCACCGTGAGAAATGGTGATTTCTGCATCAATGTCTTTCGATTTCGATATTATCAGAGGGATATTCTTATCCCTTTCATTGATAGCAATGTTAAGTGTATCAAAGGGGATTTCTGCAATCTCTTTCAGGTTGCCCCGCACGACTGCCCTCAGTAATCTGAACAGTGTTGATTTCCCAAAACCATTGGGCGCTGTGAGAATCTGGATGCCCTGGTTGTTCGTTAATGGAATTTTGTTATACGTGAATGCAGGATTTCCCATCCTGAAAAGATTTTCAGCAGTACACGTCTGTAATGTGATAGGGCAATTCCTTAGAGGAAACTTCCGGGAAATTGCATCTGTGATCCGGGAGATCATTTCCGGTTTTGTTTTATAGTCCTGCAGAGGATACTCCAGCCAGATGCTCTCTGCCATGTTCCCGAATAATTTGTTAATAACATCGATATAGATTGAGTATTCGTATTCTCCTGATTTGTATACCTTGTAGATCTCCAGATCTCGGTTCTTTTTCTGGTCTTCCGTGAGGCTGTCCCATTCTTTTTCAATCCAAGTATCCCAGTATTCCTGTTTCCAATGTTCGTCCTCATCCTTACGCCAGTTTCCTAAAAAATGAATACGAGAATAGTTCTCTCTGATTTCAAGACGTTCTACATCTTCCCGCAATCGTTCCCATTGATCGCCAAATGGTCTCCAGTATTTTGGACGGCCTTTGTCGGGACCGTTGTCAAATACGACACCAGGAAGAGGATACGGAGGGTTGTCATATTGTCCGGTAATTTTTTCATCATATCGGACAAGTTGTGGTTCCCCCTCATCATTGGTTGTAAGAATAAACCAGTTTTTACAGTAGAATTCCTTTGCATATTGGCTGCATAAAGAACTCATTTTGCCGATGAACATGTCTTCGGCAGGGATTTTTATACCCTTGAGGTCGGGATATTTATCGTGAATCCGCGTCCTCCCGTCAGGGATGATCAGGGCGGTATGCCGTGGTGAGATCCTTTCATCATCCATCGAAGGTCAGCCTCCTTTCTCCTTCTTGATTTTCGGATAAATCCGCTCACTCGCAAACGAAAACAACGCCATCTCCACATCGGCACACTCCCACACTCCCGGTGTCCGGAGTCCGTGATCATATAATATCTGGGGGTGGGGGCACTTGATACCCTGCTGGTTGATCTTCTGCATCATATACCGCAGGATAAAAATAAAAGTGGAATACTCATCCGGCCATGCAGGTTGTGGATATTTAATGAACCATTTCCATCCCTGGTCCTGAGCTTCCAGATTGATCAGGTGAACATAACTGTGCTTGGGGTCCCCTAATCCAAAAACTCGGGTAATGCGTGTATCAAGGGCTCCGAATTCTGCGGGGAGAGAGAAACGGAGAATTTTAGTCATGTATGTTGGCCCGACATAGTACACCTGCGGGCGGATCTGGCGCAGCCCTTCAGCAGGATCGTCACGGACCCATGCGGCTGGTAAGCCGCCTTCATAGAGCGTAAGGTCGAGTTCTTTTTTGCACCGGATCTTCTCGAGCATGGGATGGCCGCCCCACCGGGCTATTTTCATTACCTGCTCACAGGATACCTGGTTGTGCTTTGCAGATTCGAATATCTCAACTTCAAGATTTACAATATTCTTAAAATTGCTACCTTGCGTGTCTGCCTCCCACGAATAATTCTTGTACCAATAGAGCAGATCCTGATTTTTAAGGAATGAATCAATTGAATGTATAATTTTTTCAGATAACGGAAAAAAACCAAAAGACATGATATCACTCGATCAGTCATTTATCCATGGGGTATAATAAAAGATGCGTGATTTGATATTGTAGGATAAAACGGGGATTTTACGTAAGAAATCGTGTGAGTTACCAATTCCAACACATACTTGTCCGTATACCAATCTATCAGTTATTCAAATCTGTTTCCATAAGTACAGACAAGCCTTACGCTATGATTGGCTTTTCTCAATGTGTTCTGATGCGTAGGCGATTGATATCAACGCTTTTATCAACGCCCATACATTCTCTCTTGCTAAAAAATAATGTGGGCATTTAGATAGAAAATCATCATCGATGATACGCACTCACTTCCCTCTCCTTGAACGCTCCGGTTGAGTTTCCTCGATTAAGATTCCATCTTTCAGGGATCTGCAGAGTTCCTTGAAGTACCACTGTGCAATCCTTCTGTCTCTTTATTATTTGATTGGTTGGAAATTTTGCGATAACTATTGAGATGATCTGATAATTGAAATCAATTTAATTGACACAATCATTGATGCGAGCGACTTATATATGTAAAAATCTTTTTATACTAATATCGATTTATACATTTATGTATCAGTTTAAATGTGTATGAATCTAGATGCATGGATTTTCTATGATATCACCTGATAACCCTGAAGGCCAAAGGAAAGACCAAGATATCCCCGATCCAGTACGACCGGGCGAACCGTATCTCGTTGCCCTGGGACGGAGACGTGCTTCTCGTAAGAGAAGTATCTTCGCTGATCAGCATTTCTATTCTATCCCTGAGGTAGCGGAACGGTTTAAAGTAAAAGAAGAGCTTGTCCGTGAGCTTATCCGTCGCGGAGAACTCTTTGCATACCGTATTGGGAAGGCATACAGGATTACCGATGAGGATATTGACGAATACCTGCGATCCTGCAGCACTAGGCAGGAAAAATTTGAGGAAGAATGAACATGGCGATTAATGCATTATTCTATGAAAACAAAATTCCCTACGGAACCGGTGTCTTAGAGATTGTATCTGAAAAACCTGCAACAGACGGGGAAAATCCCGGACTGTTCATTCCGTTGCGGGATTCCTCTCTTACCGGGACGTTCCATGGACCGTTGGGATCCCTGACACTCTCCCAGACATTCCGGTTTTCTCGTTTTGTAATCGACAAACCGATTGAGGCTATTTACCGGTTCCCTCTCCCGGGTGATGCAGCAGTCACCGAAGTTGTTGTAATCTTCGGAGAAGAAGTCATAAAAACTTCACTCAGGGAACGGGCAGCGGCTGAGGGGGAATATGATGCAGCATTTGAAAAAGGGAAAAAAGCGGTCCTTGTCACCCGGGAATCACCGGATGTATTTACTCTTCATGTCACGGGCATCCCGCCGGACACTGATGTTGTTGTTCGCACAGTCTTCACCATTCTTGCCCGGGTAGTACCCAAGGGGTGGGAAATCAGGGTGCCTTTGACAATCGGGCCCCGCTATGTCCGTGCTGACGAGAAACATCCTGGCACGCAGGCAAATCCCCTTCTCTCTGCCAGTGATCCTGGCTACCGCATATCCGTAGATATCTGTCTTCTGCCCGCCGTTAAAGTTATAAAAGTTACTCCATCGGCCGAGATTATTCAGGCTCCTGATGCAACTGGCTTGAGAATCCAGAACCTGAAACCAAACAGGGACCTGCTGTTGAACTGGACACCCGTTAGTACAAGCGAGATGCTGACCGCCTGGTCAGCTGATGACACAGCGAACGGCTATCGATATCTCATGACGCTTATTCATCCGGAAAAGCAGGTATCCCCAACAACCGTTCCAAGAGAGATGATCCTCCTAGTCGACCAGTCAGGTTCAATGTCGGGCAAAAAATGGGAGGCCGCAAAGGCCAGTCTGCTATCGCTTCTTGATACCCTTCAGAAAGGAGAATATTTCAATATCTGCCTGTTCTCTGATGTTGCAAAATGGATGATCTCAGCTGCGCCGGTTCCAGCGATTCCCCAAACGGTACAAGCAGCAAAAGTATTTATTGAAAATACCTCTCTCTTTAGCGGCACCGAGTTGGGTGTTGCGCTCGAACAGGCAATCCATCAAACCCGCAGCTCAGGATCTTACTCCCGGCATATTATTGTAATCACGGACGGTCAGGTAACGGATGAGGCCCGGATATTCCAGCTCGCTGAAATGGAGCGCACGAGCCCTCAGTTCCGCAGGATCAGCGTGATATCGATTGATACTGCGCCGAACGCATATCTCGCTCAGGAACTTGCCCGGATCGGGGGAGGTGTGGCTAAGTTCCTTGAAGTCAACGATCAGGTGAACGAGGTTCTTAAGGACATTCTTGTTTGCTGGCAGCCTCCAATGATACATGATGCTCTCCTCTCGGCGGGAGATCCATCTTTTGATGTGCCGGGATATCGTGTGAAGAAGAGTGCCGGGGAAAATGTAATCGATATCGGAGATTTGAGATCTGGCATGCCGGTGTTCCTGTGCGGGAGGGTTCCCACCAGGAATGAGGTGACGCATCTCACCCTGTCCTCAGTGAGCGAAGGCACATTGGCAAACACCATTGCCGTGCCAGGAGAGGAGAACTTCGCCCATGCCCTTAAGGTTCTCTTCGGTTCGGCAAAAATCCAGGCACTGGAATTTCTGTACCAGGCCTCCTATTCTCCCGATGTCCTTCGTACGAGGATTGCGGGATTAGGATACATGCTTGATGATGGTCCCGGTACTAGTCTTTACCCAGAAAACCGTGAACATGCAGTTCAGGATCTGCTGAAGCAGCTCATTATATCAGAATCTCTTCAGTATGGAATCCCTTCCACGCTCACAGGATTTATTGGTGTCTCTGAGAGGAAAGGTATTGTCCCTGATGTCACAGTTGCAGTTCCGAATGCTACACCGGAATCATGGGATATGGGAATGATTATGCAATCTGATGGAACCCTCAAAATGAAAGAACGGCTTGGGGACATGGACAATGAGGTAATATTGCGTCAGATTACAGATGCATCATGTGAAGAAATTATATCAGATGAATTCCATGAGGTGTGCCTCGCCGATTTAACAATGTCTTCCTTAAAAAGTGGTAAAAACCATCAGGATCTACTCCAGGCGAAACCTCTTAATGTAATGTCATCAAAACGCTCACCCGCTCGCAAAAAACAGACAGGACAGTATGAAATTCCCCAATTGCAGATAAAAAATGGTGAGGCCATTCTTTTTGACCATTACACGGCAAAGAAAGGTAAAATCAGCATTAACCTGCGATTTGCATCTTTTGTTGCAACTAAGGATGTGCAACTCAGGCTGTTCCTTGATGGAACTGAAATCGAGACGTGGGATGCGGATTCGTTCACCTGGAATCTCGACGTCCTGTCGTTCTCCTTTAATCTTCCGGCAGATGGTATCCTGAAGGGAGTGCTTCTTGACCCGAATGGGGAATGGGACCGACATGAAATTAAGGTGAATATCATCTGGAATATAGAAAGTGTCGATTGAGCGTGGGATTATGTTACTGCAAAAAGAATTGACTGATAAAACAAAGGCTTGGAATAAAATTTTTCAATCCTTTAAAAACAATGGCACGGATGTTCAAACATGGTCGCTTAGTCGTGGTAATGGGTGTTATTTTCATGTTGACATATCCGGCAACAAATTAATTATAAAAATATCTAACGAGAAAACTCCATCATGTAAAATCACCAATGACAGAACCGTCGATTTTCAACAATTTGAATTTGTTGCGAATTATTATAATTCATATATTAAGGGGATTAAAGGTATAAGAGAGAAAATCCGTGATGGTTGTCAGAATTCATCATATATCATATCATTAATAACCCGATTTCTCTGAAAGCCAGGAATCCACCGAGACCTTCGACATATCAATTTTTTAATAGGGTATGCCAATCTAGCTGGATCGAGAGGTACAGATTTTGCCATCGGTTTTATTCATTGAGAATTCCCAGCAGTTTCCAAAAGTTCTCTTAGCCAGTCTTGGAGAAACAGGAAGATACACGATAGACCGGGCTTTCTCTCCTGTTAATGCAGTGAACAAAATGAAAGACCGCAATTACCATCTCGTTCTCTCATGCGGCGGGGAATCGACGACCCGGAAAGTTCAGGAAACCGCCAAAGCTTCCGGTGCTTCCTTCCTTTCTGTCAGCATCTCTCCCAGCAGACCTAAAAAAGACCGGCAGGGAGTTGTGCAGAACACATCTCTTATCATCGAAGATAGCAACAGTTCGACAGACTTTAATCTCTCCGGGTTCAGGAGCGAGCGCGAACTGTTCATCGCTGCAGCCAGCCATGTGACACGGTATTTACAGGAGCATTTTGAATTAAAAGTCCTTGACTCACAAAATCTCCAGCTCTTCATGGTTCTTGAAGGGTCCCGGATGGGAGTTGCGATAGCATCCGGGCGAAAACTGAAGAAAGTCAACCGTCACCTGACAGAACTTCTTGGCTATACTCCCGAAACCATACACTCACGGGAACTTCCTGATCTTTTTCTTTCGGAGGATGAATTCAAGGATTTTTCACGAACTATGTCACGGGATAAAAATGAAGCCGGGTGGCATTGTTCTACCCATACACTTGCAACCAGCGATGGTCAAAGTGTTCTTTGTACTATCATGGTGAGAAGACTGGATGGGTTCGACCCTTTGAAGGGGCATCTTCTGATTATCGAGAGAATACACGACCCCAAATTACCTTCAAGAGAACTCAAACAGGTGTTGACGACAGAAAAGGTAAATTCCGGTTCCTTTGAAGAAGTTATTACAGACGTTCCGGGAATTGTCATTACCGCTGACAATGATGGAACAATCACCCACGCCAATGCCACGGCACTCGGAACGTTCGGTTACCAGCCCGGAGAGATGACCGGACAGAACTTGGTCGGGACTATCGTACCAGAACAATCACGGTATGCAAAGCAGATGATTGCGATGATCAACGACCCGGTATTCTGCCGTGAAGGGTATGCCATCTATGCCTTTGAAAATACAAAACAAAGCGGCGAGAAGATATGGGTTGCCTGGAAAATACTTGCCCTGCTGGATGAAAACGAGAGAATTTCCGGGATGCTCCTTCTTGGCGAGGATATTACCGACCATACCGTTGGAATACCTGGGCGGATCCGCACTGACCCGTGGAAGTATCAGGTCCTTGCTGGTACTCAGGCAAATGAATCCGTGCTGGATGCCGTATTCCACCTCTGCGTAGAGATATCTCGGGAAGGCAGGGAAGGGCATGCAGTCGGCACCTCGTTTGTCATTGGGGACACACGAAGCGTCATGGAACATTCCCGGCCGTGCACCATCAATTCGTTTGAGGGCCAGTCCAGGGAAAAACGGCAGATTACCAATCCGGAGATCTCTGAAATCATAAAAGGGCTGGCCCAGCTGGACGGGGCATTTGTGATACGTGAGGACGGTTATATCGAAGCATCCGGTCGGCATTTCATCATTGACAACCGGTCATTGAAAATTTTTAACGGTTATGGGACACGACACTCTTCCGTTGCCGGGATTACCCAGATGACAAACGCGATCGGGTTTGTAGTATCATCAAGCGGGGGAAAGATATCGATAATGAAAAACGGTGAGATCAAAAAGACATTTGTTATGTAAGTGATCTGAATAGTCTGGTGGAAATCAAATTTTCAGAATGACAGCCAGATACGCCATTTTTCATACATCCCCGGAAAAAACGACCTTCATATTCGCATTCTAGTAGGGATCCAGGGGTCCGGATGGGGTAAACTAAGTGGCGAAATTCACCTCGATTTAAAGGGCCTTACAAGCCAATAGGTGAGATGCAAAACTGCCGTATTTTGCCAAACGGGGCGATAATAATGCGTATTCTCCACAGGAACAGAAAAGGGGAGATTTACGGGGTTTTCTGGTATCAACCGTAAGATCAAGGGAGGAAACGGAGCCCGTATTGGGCTTATTTCCACTATTAGTAGCGATGACCCCAAAAGGGGATAAAAGAGGCTATCAAAAGGCCGACCAGAATTATATCATAAATTATCGCAAATGATCAGTTAACAGGTGCACCGCTTTCTGATTATTTCCCATTCTGGCATATACTATCCCCTTGTAATACCGTGCACGACCATCTTCCGGATTCAGATCTAAAGCCCGGTTAAAAATTCTAATCGCTTCACGATATCGTTCAAGCTGTACTAAGGATAATCCTATGTTCCGCAATGCAGTGTTATAGTTGGGATCTATTTTTAGGGCACTTTCAAAGGCTTTCAATGCTTCCTCGTGCTTTCCCAGAGCCCCTAATGATGCCCCCCGTCCAACTATTGCATATTTGTTCCGAGGATCAATTTTCAGTGCGAGGTTATACGCGATAAGAGAATCTTCAAACTTTTCCTGATCGAACGAATCATTCCCTCGAATCGTCCAAAATTCAGAGTTCTCCATTCTTCTGTATCTCCTGACGTTTAATCATCTCAACCAATACTGAAAAGACTGCAGCTTCGAGTGGATCATCGCAGGCAATGAACGCTTCGCTTGAATGCATTTTTGCCAGTTTTACCAGTTTCTCGCCATATTGCTGATCCTCTTTCTTAAGTGCCCTGGTTGATCGTGCCCACCGATCCGCAATACTTTTCACTCCTTGTCGTACACTCTCAAAACTCCTTCCCATCAAAACACTTCTAGCGGTTTTTTAACCTTAATGCGGATAAAGATCAAGTTTGGGGGTTGTGAAAGTGTGAGGGATCACATTTCACGTAATCTCAATTGTTGGATACGTTTGGACTGCCGAGAGGTAATCGAGAACGATGGAGAACACAGTTCCACACCTACCATGAAGCACAACAGTGATTATCTGAATAGCATATTGTAATTCATGGAAGACCGGGCAGACCAATATTTCAATGAAGCGATGAATCTCGCCGGACTCGGACGGTATGACGAAGCGATTACCTGTTTAGAAAAAGCAATTGCTATAAAACCAAATAACATACAAAACTTCATTTATTGGACACTGCGTGGAGAATTTCTAGGCTATCTCGAACGGGATGAAGAAGCGATTGCCTCCTTTGATAAGGCACTTGCCCTCAAAACAGATGACGGCCATACGTGGAGCGTGCGCGGAATTGCGTTGCTTAACGTCGGACGGTATGCTGAAGCGGTTGTATCTTTTGACAAGGCGATTGCTTTTTCCGATAAGGCATTTGATAGCGATCAGGATTACGTCATGATTTGGAGAAACCGTGGAAGAGCACTAGATGAACTCGGACGGTATGACGAAGCGATTGCCTCTTGTGACAAGGCAATTGCTATCGACCAAAATGATGCAGTTTCGTGGAACTACCGCGGGAACGCGTTAACACAACTAAATCGATTTTCGGAAGCTCTTGCTTCTCTTGACAAATCTCTTGCCATCAACTCAAACGACTCCGGGATTTGGCTAGGGCGTGCAATGTTGCTACGAACTCTCGGGCGGTATGATGAAGCGGTTGCCTCTTGTGATAAAGCAATTGCCATCAAGCCAGATTACAACATGGCGTGGAGCGAGCGCGGAGTTGAGCTAACTATTCTCAACCGGAATGCAGAAGCAGTCGCCTCTTACGACAAGGCAATATCTATCAACCCAAGTGATGCTGTTGCGTGGAACTACCGCGGGATGGCACTAGGTATTATTGGACAGCTTGCAGAATCTCTCGCCTCTTTTG
>Ga0315274_10002277_pt1 | contig 29053 bp, 31 predicted proteins | sample YL17G02_20_MG_FD_203700 | JGI IMG/M metagenome (GOLD analysis project Ga0315274, IMG submission 203700) | Sediment microbial communities from Yellowstone Lake, YNP, Wyoming, USA - YL17G02_20 | ecosystem: Environmental > Aquatic > Freshwater > Lake > Sediment | place: USA: Wyoming | collected...
GTCGCGGCTACATTCAGGATGTTATGAAAAAGAAAGCTGATAAGAGAAAGAACCAAAGAGATATCACTACGGGAGATGATTTAATCAATAACCTCGAGGAATTAAAGGCAAAGGCCGGGCGAGAGCCCATAGCCCGCTTTCTGGACATGAAATTGTTGGAGTTGTCTGAAGGCTATGCCAGGGTATCGGCCAAGCTTAAGCCCGAATATCTAAACTTCAACAACCTGGTCTTCGGCGGCATTATCATGGCGGTGGCTGACCAGGCTTTCGCCTACGGTACCAACTCGGTAATAACCCCTAACGTGGCCTCGCAGTTCAATATACATTTTGTCGCCAGCGCCGATGTCACAGACGAGCTTATTGCGGAATGTCGGGTGGTCAGAGCCGGCAGGCGGGTCTGCATCTCTGAGATGACGGTGACCAACCAGGACGGCAAGCTCATCGCTAAAGCCACCGGCACCACCATTCCCCTGGTCTAGTGCCGCTTCTATTACTACCTGTTATTGCCAGCCCTTCGTTATCTGTCATTCTGAGCCCGACCTTTGCCATCCCCTAATGTAGCCACGACCTTTTAAGGTCGTGACCACGAGGCTAAAGCCTCGTGGCTACATGTATTAATATATATTTCCAGCGCATAAAACCGGTTGACAAACTTTTACGTTAACTGCTATCATTTTAAACATCATGGTCGAAATGCATACCCTGACTCGCAGCTATAGCTGGTTTTTCTTTGGCTTTTGGTTTAGCACGCCTCAGCACGGGTCTGGGATGGCATCGACCTAAAAAATAGTAGTACAACATCCAGAGCAAGAAGAGCCTCCCGCCCGTGGGAGGCTTTCTGTTTTTGGGAGGCTACAGTTAATGAGGAGATTGTTATAAGCAAATGTAGCGGCGAGGCTTTAGCCTCGCCACCATGACCCTAAAGGGTCACGGCTACAAGGGTAGCATGCATTATATAAAAGGGGGTAAACAGCCATGATAGTTGAAATGAGAACCGGTGCTCCTCAGGTAGAGATAGACGACGTCGTGCAGCGGGCCAAGGAGCTGGGGCTGGGCGTACAGTTGAATTTAGGCACCAACAAGGTGGTCGTTGCCCTGCTCGGCCCCAATACCGGCCAGTTGCCCATTGACATTTTTGCCGTGCTCCCCGGCGTGGAGCGCGTAACCAGGATTATGAGACCCTACAAGCTCGCCGCTCGTGAGTTCAAACCGGAGAACACCGTCGTTTCCGTTAACGGAGTTCAAATCGGTGGTAAACGCATCGTAGTCATGGCTGGCCCCTGTGCCGTCGAAGGCGAGAAGCAGCTCATGGCGGCAGCCATGATGGTAAAAGAGGCTGGAGCCTGCATTCTGCGAGGCGGCGCCTATAAGCCGCGCACCTCGCCTTTTGCCTTTCAGGGGTTGGAGGAGGTTGGCCTGAAGTTGTTGCAGCAGACCAAGAAGCAATTCGGCATGCCCGTAATCACCGAGGTGGTGGCACCTCATGATGTCGCCAGAGTAGCGGAGTATGCTGATATACTCCAGGTCGGAGCCAGGAATATGCAGAACTATGCGCTGCTGACCGAAATCGGCAAGAGCCAATGCCCCGTTCTATTGAAGCGAGGCTTATCGGCTACGGTCACCGAGTGGCTTACCGCTGCCGACTATTTACTGGCCGGTGGCAATGACCGGGTTATATTGTGCGAGCGGGGCATCAGGACATTCGAGGACAGCACTCGTTTTTCTCTGGATATCGGCTCGATTCCGGTGATTAAGAAATCCAGCCACTTGCCTTTAGTTGTCGACCCCAGCCATGCTGCCGGCCACTACTCTCTGGTACCGGCGCTGGCCAAGGCGGCCATAGCCGCCGGTGCCGACGGCCTACTCATCGAAGCCCATCCCAACCCCAAGGAAGCTTTAGTGGACGGCCTTCAATCGCTTACCCCGTCGGACTTCGCCCGCTTGATGACAGAGCTTAAGCTTATAGCCGAAGCGGTGGGGAGATATATATAGCAGGCTAGGCTAATAACAAAACTTATCTTAATGAATTGGATGGATTTTCGTTAATCTTTTCTTTTTGACTTGGTATCAATGTAATCATAATACCATACCCTTTTCCTCATCTATTAAATATTCTTAACGGAGCAAAGTATAACTTGACAACTTTTGTGAACAAGCTACACTATAGGATAGCATATGGAAATGGAGTATGGGTGATTGAACTGGACTGAATTCGTGATTGCTACAGTAGCGGTATACGGTGCAATTATCGCTACTTACAATTTTGTGATTTATCGGAGGATTTCTAGCAGAGGCATAAAGGTTACTTTAGAATATGCTTCTGCCTATAGTCCCTTTGGTTTCATCACTAGTAAAACATATGATGAGCAAAAACCGAATCTTTCTGTAACAGTGGCAAATAGTGGGACAAGGCCAGTCACAGTCAAAAATCCATTCTTTATGTATATGTATCCAAATAAAAAGGGTAAGCTTCAATCATTTAACCCAATATCTAGCCAGTCATTTCCCGCTGAACTTACAGAAGGCAAATTTGTACTAACTTGGTGTGAAGGGAATGAAATTGCACGTGTACTCACAGAAGCTGGATTTTCAGGGGTATGCAACTTAGTAGCCTGTTGCAGCGATTCAGTGGATATTACATATAGAAGTAAACCTTTGAGGTTTAATGTAGACGGATATTCAATGGCTCCATTATCGATATCCGATATTAGAAAAGAACAAATATAAAATTGCATCTGTTTCCAATTTTCTTCGGGAGGTGTAATCATGCTGCCTGACGAGGTGACCAAGTTCATCGGGAAAAGCATCGGTGTTGTCGAGTGCGAAGTGGAGAAGGGGTCTATCAAACGATTTGCCGATGCCGTAGACGACCCGAATCCACTTTACTGGGACGAAAAATACGCCGGGAAATCGAGATATGGTTCGATTATTGCGCCGCCCGGCTTCTTCGGCTGGCCGGTCAATATTCCTAGAGGCATGACCTTCCAGCGTCCCACCGATATCAGCGACCCGCCTGAAGCCACAGAGAATATGAGAGTTGCACTGTTCAAAGCCGGTTTTGGCCGTGTCGTCGATGGCGGTATAGAGTACGAGTTTTTCCAGCCCGTCCGCGCCGGCGATATGTTATCTGCCAAATCGATGATTAAAGACATTATCGAGCGGGAAGGCAAAACCGGCAAGATGGCTTTCGTAATTATCGAGACAGCTTATCATAACCAGAAAGATGAGCTGGTGGCTAAGGCGCGGGCTACTGCTATTTATCGCTAGATCTCCATTCGTTCGAGGAGGAAACAGATGTCTAAACAACTTTACTGGGAAAATGTTGAGGTAGGCGGCGAGGTAACACCTTTATCAAAAGTAGCTACCACTCGGATGCTGGTCAAATGGGCCGGCGCCTCGGGGGACTTCAATCCGCTTCACTATGATGCTGCCTTTGCGGCTACTCAGGGAGTGGGCAGCCCGATTGTCCACGGCGCCTTGAAGCGACAGTGGCTGGTCCAGCTGATGACCGACTGGATGGGTGAGCACGGCACGCTGAAGAAATTCTCCTGCAGCTATCGCGCCATGGACTGGCCGCGCAAGATGGCCACGCCGATGACGCCCGAGGAAGGCGAGACCTGGCAGTGCAAGGGCAAGGTGGCAAAAAAGTACGTCGAGGACGGTCAGCATTATGTGGACTGCGATATCTGGCTTGAGAACGGCAAGGGCGAGGTGACGACTCCGGGCACGGCTACGGTTATACTGCCCGGCCGCAGTTAGTTTTTTGGCGAATCCAAGTTTTCTACCGCGTATAAAATAAAAGAAAAAGGAGTTTGAAAAAAATGGGTGATAGACTGAAGGGTAAAGTAGCAGTAGTAACGGGTGCCGGCGGCGGCATCGGTCGTGGTGAATCTCTGGCGCTAGCATCCGAGGGCGCCAAAGTTGTGGTCAATGACCTCGGAGGCACCGTCGCTGGCACAGGCACTTCGACATCAGCGGCGGATAAGGTGGTAGATGAAATCAAGAAGATGGGTGGAGAGGCCGTCGCCAACTACGACTCGGTAACCACCTTGGCCGGCGGTGAGAATATTATCAAAACTGCCGTCGATAAATTCGGTAAGCTTGACATACTGGTCAACAACGCCGGCATTCTCCGCGATAAGATGGTGTATAACATGACCGAGGAAGACTGGGACCTGGTGATGAAAGTTCATCTTTACGGCCACTTTTTTACCACCAAGTTCGCCTGTATGCTCTTCCGCGAGCAGAAGAGCGGGCGCATTATAAATACCTCCTCCGTCGCCGGACTGGGGATGACCTTCGGGCAGGCGAATTACGGCGCTGCCAAAGAGGGCATTGTCGGTTTCACCCGGCAGGTAGCCAGGGACATGGGCAGATACGGCGTGACCTGCAACGCCATCAGGCCCAATGCCGGCACCAGGATGACGTTAAGCGATGAACTGAAAGCCGCCTGGAAGAAGGCGGGCAGGGAAGCCGCCATCGCCATGATAGAGAAAATGGACCCCAACGACATCGCGCCCATGGTCGTCTGGCTGGCATCTGACGCCGCCGCCAATGTGAACGGTCGCACTTTCTTTGTTCAGACGGGAACGGTAGCGTTGTTTTCGGAGCCGGTGCAGGAGAAGGCGCTGGTCAAAATAGGCGGCTGGACAATAGATGAACTGTTCGACTTCATGCCCAGCACGCTGGCAGCCGGCCTGGTAAATCCGGCACCACCGAAGACGGAGTAGGGCTATAAATAAATTAGATATATACAATCTATTGACAGGCTGAATCTACTGTGCTACTATCTTTTTTCGTGAAGGTCGAGATGCAGACTCAGGCTCGTAGTTTTAACTTCTTTTTCTTTAGCATGCCTGCCGGCGAGCTTGGGAGAGCATTGGCCTAAACTAGAGAGCAGGAATAAAATCGAACAGAAAGCAGAAGGCCTCCCAGGCGGGAGGCCTTTTTGTTAAGGGTGGAAGCGGTGATGAATTCAAATAAATATATCAGGGGGCAGAAAAAGAAATACTTCAGCATAAATGGTGGGGATGTCTATTGTCATTGCGAGGCGTCCCGAGTGGAACGAGGGAAGAGTGGGATTCTTCGACAGGCTCAGAATGACAGGAATTTAAGGATTGAGAATGACGGTTAACGAAGGGCTCGCAATTACGGATAGAAATTGCCGGACGCTTTACAGTAAGAATTAAGGCGAAGGGTTTATGGTAGACAGAGAGACAATACCGCAGCTCATTGAGAGCAACTACGAAAACTGGGGCCAGAGAATAGCCATGTCCATGAAGCATCGCGGCATCTGGCAGCGGTATAGCTGGAAAGACTGCTACGAAAAGGTGAAATACTTCTCCCTGGGACTGATAAGCCTCGGCTTCAAGCCCGGGGACGTGGTCTGCATCATCGGCGATAATGAGCCGGAATGGTTCTGGGGAGAATTCGCGGCTCAAGCTGCCGGCGGTATCGCCACCGGGATTTTCGTTGATGCTATACCTTCTGAGGTGAAATATGTCGCCGAGCACTCGGGCGCCAAGTTTGCTATAGTTAATGACCAGGAGCAGACCGACAAGTTCCTCGAGATTAAAGATGAGTTGCCCTCACTGAAGAAGGTGATTTACTGGGACCCGAAAGGGCTGAAAAACTACGACGACTCCATCTTAATCAGCTTCGCCGACGTGATAAAGCTGGGCACAGAATACGAGAAAAAGCATAAGAAATTATTCGAGCAGAATGTGAAGAAGGGGAAGGGAGATGACGTTGCCTTTATTTACTATACCTCAGGCACCACCGGCTTGCCCAAAGGAGCTGTGCTTACACACAAGGCGCTAATCAATACCGCTCAGGGATTCGTCGGCCGTTTTCCGTTTACGGGTAACGATGATTTGGTCTCCAACTTTCCGCCGGCCTGGGTGGGCGACAGCTTTTTTGCCACTGTACCGCATCTGCTGACCGGCGCCAGGCTTAACTTTCCCGAAGAGCCGGAGACTATCGCCGAGGATACTCGAGAGGTAGGCCCCGACTTCGTCATATATGGGCCGCGCCAGTGGGAAAGCCTGGTCAGCGAAATCCAGGTGAAAATAATCGATGCTAATCCCATAAAGCGCTTCTTCTACAATCTGTTCATGCCTGTAGGCTATAAGATGGCTGATATGAGCTTTGAGGGCAAAACACCGGACTTGTTTTGGCGGGCGCTGCACGGCATAGCTTACGCATTTCTATTTCGACCGCTCAAGGACAGGCTGGGGTTGGTTAAAGCCAGGCTGGCCGTTACCGGTAGCTCGGTGCTCAGCCTGGACACCTTCCGTTTAATACATGCCATAGGCATTGAACTGAGGCAGAACTATGCCAGCACCGAAGCCGGCTTTATCTCGTCTCACGGCAAGGGAGAGATTGATTTTCAGAGCGTAGGCCGCCCGGCATCAGGTGTAGAAGTCAGAGTGACTGATGAAGGGGAACTGCTGGTTAGAAGTGATTGTATTTTCAAAGAGTACTTTAAAGACCCGGAGAAGACAGCGGCGGTGGTAGTAGACGGATGGTGCCGGACCGGCGACGCGGTCAATATCAATGACCAGGGTCATTTGATATTTATGGACCGCGTGGAACACATGGGAGAGTTGGCTTCCGGTACCAAGTACGCACCTCAATATATCGAGGGCAGGCTCAGGTTCAGTCCGTACATAAAGGATGCCATGGTTGTGGGCGGCAAGGACAGAGACTTCGTCGGTGCCATAGTTAATATGGATTTCGCCATGGTGGGCAAATGGGCGGAGCGCCACAGCATCTCCTATACCACCTTCGTTGACCTGTCTCAGAAAAAAGAAGTTGCCGATTTGGTGCAGAAGGACTTAATTCGGGTGAACAGCTACTTGCCGGAGGGTTCAAGGGTCAGGAAATTTGTCCTGCTTCATAAGGAATTCGACGCTGATGAGGCTGAGCTTACCCGGACCAGAAAGCTGCGCCGAGACTTTGTGGAGCAGCGGTACAAGGACTTGATTGACGCCATGTACGGCGATAAAAAGAACGTGACTGTTGAGGCAACCGTAACATACAGAGACGGTAGAAAGGGTGTGGTCAGCACGGCTATCAACGTCAGGCAGGTGAATTAAATGGCTGAACTGCTTCAGTATACTATTACCGGCTTGGCAGTGGGCATGGTCTATGCGCTTATAGCCCTGGGTTTTGCCTTAATCTGGAAGTCCAGCAGCGTGGCCAACCTGGCGCTGGGACAATTGGTATTGATTTCATCATGGTTTACATATGGTATGCTGGTCCAGGCCAAATTTCCCTACTGGCTTGGACTGCCGCTGACTATTCTCTTTGCTATGTTCCTGGGCTGGGCCATTGAGCGGTTCACTTTGCGTCCTTTGATTGCCCAACCGATACTGGCGCTGATTACGGTGACTCTGGGTATAGCTTATTTCCTTGAAGGTCTAGTGACATTCGTCTGGCCCGTGAGCGTAGCTCGTTTGCCCCGCCTGTTTCCACAGGAACCCATTCATATCGGTCCGGCTGTAGTTTCTCAAGAATATCTGTGGGCGGCGGTGATATCGCTGGCGCTTTTCGGCCTGTTGTCATTGTTTTTTAAATATCACAAGATGGGCATTGCCATGAGGGCCACCGCCGACGACCAGATGGCGGTCCAGGCTTGTGCTATACCGGTGACGAGTGTATTTTCTATGTCATGGATTTTTGCCTGCGTGGTGGCAGCTATCGGCGGTATACTTGTCTCCAGCATTGGCGGTGTCACCTTTGGTCTGGTTGAAACGGGCTTGAAATCGTTCTCGGTGGTGATACTCGGTGGGCTGGACTCATTTATCGGCTGCATGGTGGCTGGACCCATAATAGGGCTGTGCGAAAACTTTGGCGGCGGCTATCTCACGCCGCTCATCGGCCCGGGGATTAAAGATATCATACCCTTCATAATCATAATAATTGTCATGATTATCAAGCCTTACGGGCTTTTCGGCGAGACGCGGATAGAGAGGATATAAGTAATGGATTTACCCAGCGGTACGCGTAATTACGATTACGCCAGGGACATGGCGGTCCTGCGGACAAAGACGCACTGGGCATTTTTTATCGGATTTTTAATCCTCGTTTTTACAGCGCCGTTATATCTACGTGATAACTGGCTGGGTGTATTCAACTTAATCGGCATTACCATAATTGCCGTTACCGGTCTAAATATACTTATCGGCTACTGCGGGCAGCTATCTATCGGGCATGCCGGCTTTATGGCGGTAGGTGCCTATACTACCGCGATTTTAACTAACAGGCTTGGCTTTCCATTCTTAGCCGGACTTATCTGCTCCGGATTCAGTGCCGGGCTGATAGGCATTATCTTTGGCCTGCCCTCGGTGCGGGTTAAGGGGTTCTATCTGGCAATTACCACCATTGCCGCTCAATTTATTATCATCTGGGTTATCAACCACTGGTCGGTAACCGGCGGCTTTGTGGGCATGGATGTTCCGCGTGCCTCGATTTTCGGTTTCGTGTTTAAAACTGAAGCCAGCCAGTTCTACCTGATTATGGTCATTGTGGCGCTGTGTATATTTTTGGCTAAAAATCTGGCCAGGGGTAGGGTGGGTAGAGCCTTTATTGCCGTCAGGGACAACGACCTGGCTGCCGAAGTGATGGGTATCAATCTGCTTTACTACAAGCTTCTGGCCTTCTTCATCGGATGTTTCTTCGCTGGGATAGCGGGTGCTCTGCTGGCTCACTGGACCGGCTTCTTGAATGCCGAGAACTTTACACTAACCGACTCTATACTGTATATAGGTATGGTGATTATAGGTGGGCTGGGGACGACCATCGGTCCCATACTGGGTGTTGTTGTTATCCGCCTGTTGCAGCAACTCATCATTTATATCTCTCCATTTATTGAAAACGCCATACCCTCGCTATCGACCGGCTTTACTACCGGCCTGGGGCCCATGGTGTTCGGTCTGGCAATCATACTGTTTTTAATTCTGGAGCCGAGGGGGCTGGCACATCGCTGGACGTTGTTCAAGGCCGCTTACCGTCTATGGCCATTCTCATATTAGCATGAAGGAGGTGTCGAGTAATGTAATGTTCTGCAGCTGGGTACGAATTGGGGTTGTTTGGTTGTCATTTTGAGCCCTGCGGGCGAAGAATCCGGGACTCTTTGCTTCGCTCAGAGTGACAGACTGACAAACAACCAGATAACAACCAAATAAAAAATTTAGGAGGTTAACAGTTGACTAAGAAATCGTTTCTGGTAATTACAATTTTATGTCTGGCGCTGGTAATAGCGGTGATGCCCTTTGCCGGTGCCTGTGCCCCCAAAGCCCAGCCCGGGCAGGTATTGAAAATCGGCATGATGAACCCTTCTACCGGCAAAGCCGCTGAGAAGGGGCTTCCCATGATGAACGGCAACAACGACGTAATAAAATACATTAATGCCGAATTAGGTGGCGCCGGGGGGTACCCGATTGAGGCTACGGTTCTGGACAGCAACTACGATGCTACCAAAGTTGTAACCATCGTTAAGGGATTTATGTCTAGTGGTTGTCTATTATTCACCACGGCAGCTTCTGCTGAGATGTCCCCGGCTAAGGCGTCTGCCAACGAGGCCGGATTTCCCGGCATTTCCTGCTTTAGCTCGCCTTCGTTGTACCGACCTCCGGCGCATATCTACGGCCAGACACCTGACTATGGCGATGACGCTATAGTTTTCGCTAACTACTACATGAAGAACATCTGGAAGGGGACGGGCAAGCCAAAATTTGCTCTGCTAATGCTCAACAATCCCACTGGTTATGGTGCTCGGGACGCCTTTAAAGCTAAGGCTGACGAACTGGGTATCGAGGTTGTCTCCATGGATGAGCATGCGGCGACCACGACTTCTGAAATGGATACGCTAACGCGAGTTAAAGGCTTGACCCCGGACGTACTGTATATTTCCAGTACACCGGCGCCGAGCGCGGTTATTATAAAGAATGCCAGGGACCTGGGCATGTATCCGGGCGTCACCATCGGCTGCTGCCACGCCGGTTTGACCAAGAAGCTTATTGATTTGGGTGGTGCCGATGTCGTCGAAGGTGTTTATGGCGTATATCCCACAGTACTCTGGGGAGATAATGTGCCCGGCATGGCCAAGATGATGGAATACTGCCAGAAGTATCACGCCCAGGACGTGGGTAATGCAGACTATATGGTCTCGTGGGCGCAGGGTCTGATTGTGGCCAAGGCTCTGGAGCTGGCAGTGAAGAACGTCGGCTATGACACGCTGGCCAAAGGCGATGCCGCAGCCTGGCAGGCTGTGGAGACCCAGGGCATACAGAAGCTCAAGAACTACGATGTTGCCGGACTTCATGGTGCCGTAAGTTACACACCCGGTGATAACAGGCTGGATAAGTTTAACCGGGTTTTCCAGGTAGTGGGCGGCAAAATTACTCCGCTGACTGACTGGGTGGAAGCGCCCCTGATACAGTACGAAACATACGATTGGTTCGGCAAGTAAATATTGCTAATGTGGTAGGGTCTCCCCATTTCGGGGAGACCCTACCCAGAGCAGGCCATATGCTTAAACTGAACAGTATCGAAGTCGCCTATCTGAACGTAATTAGAGTTTTGCACGGCATCTCCTTGGCTGTGGAGGACTGCACTGTGGTGGCTTTACTCGGAGCCAACGGTGCCGGTAAGACTACGACACTGAAAGCGATATCCGGTCTGCTCAGTGTTGAGGAAGGCGAGGTTGTTGACGGAAGTATTGAGTGGGACGGACAGCGTATCGACAATAAGAGCGCGGTGGAGATAGGCAAGCTGGGCATTGTTCAGGCGCTGGAAGGCCGCCGCGTCTTCGGCCACCTGACCGCGGAGGAAAACCTGCTGGTGGGCGCTCATAACCGCAGAGAGGGTCGTGCCATTAGAGAAGACTTGAGCATGGTTTATGATTATTTCCCCCGACTTAAGAACCTGCGGCACAACATCGCCGGCTATCTTTCCGGCGGTGAGCAGCAGATGCTGGTCATCGGCCGGGCGATGATGTCGGCGCCAAAGCTTATGATGCTGGACGAGCCGTCACTGGGCCTGGCGCCCATGCTGGTGGAAGAGATTTTTGCCATCATACAGCGGTTCAATACCGAGAAAAAAACTTCCATCCTGCTGGTGGAGCAGAATGTCAGGATTGCTCTCAATATCGCCCACTATGGCTATGTCATGGAAAATGGGCGGGTTGTGCTCGATGGTACTGCCGATTTCCTGAGGAATAACGAAGACGTGAAAGAATTTTATATGGGATTATCCGCGGTCGGTACCAAAAAGAGCTACCGGTCAGTCAAGCATTATAAGCGCCGCAAGCGATGGCTATAATGGGCGGAATCAACCTTGGTTTTGAGGCACAAATGTAGCTGCGGGGCTTTAGCCCCGCAGAACTCGACCCTAAAGGGTCGAGTCTACAGGTGTGGGATAATTGGCGAACCTATAAATATAAACCCTCGCTTTAAATTCATTTTTGAATTTTGGCTTGTCATTTTGGTTTTTGGTTTTTGGTTTTTGATTTATTGCGTTCTTTTCCTAAATAGGCCGATATTACCTGCTGGTTGGTTTTGATTTCATCGGGTGTGCCCTCAGCAATCTTGCGCCCGAAATCAAGAACGGCAATCCTATCAGCTATGTCCATCACCACTCCCATGTCATGCTCCACCAGAATAATACAGCTAACCCCGTCTCTTAGGACTGGAGTTTCGGGATAGGTTTCGCCCTGTCCCTCGAATATGTCTACGATGAACCGGGCTATGTCTTCTTTCTCCTCAAGGTTCATGCCTGCCATCGGTTCGTCGAGTAGCAGTATTTTCGGTTCCAGCGCCAGAGCGCGGCCAAGTTCAACACGTTTCCGCATTCCATAAGGCAGGGCACCTACCACCTTCTTTCTAATGGGCTCTATTTCCAGGAAGTCGATGATATCCTCGACCGCCTTGCGGTGTTCGATTTCTTCCTTGTGGGCTGGACCGAAATATAGAGCGCTGGCGGCCGTGCTCTGCTTCATTAGCACATGTCTGGCAGCCATAAGATTGTCTAAGGTGGTCAGGCCGGAATACAGCTCGATGTTCTGGAAGGTTCGGGCTATACCCATTCTGGCTATCTTATCCGGGCGCAGTCGGGTTATTTTCTTGCCTTCGTAGTATATTTCACCCTCTTGTGGTTTATAGAAGCCGTTTATGCAGTTGAGGACGCATGTCTTGCCGGCACCGTTAGGACCGATAACAGCCAGAATCTCTTTGTCTTGTACCTCCAGGCTTACATCTATCAGGGCTCTAACTCCGCCGAAGGAGAGGCAGAGGTTTTCAATCCGCATCTTTATAGCATTTTTGCCTGTCATCTAATCGGTCATATTAACATTACATCGACTATAATTCAAACACTCACGCAGAAATTCCAAATCACAAATCCTAAATCCCAAGTAATATTAAAAATTCCAATTCTCAAAATATGAAACATCGCAAACATTCTAATTCTTTTTGGGACTCCGCTCCGTGTCATTCTGAGGGAGCAAGGCGACCGAAGAATATCACTTAATGTAAGCCCTATGGGAAGTGGAGATCCTTCGCTTTGCTCAGGATGACCGGGTGAAAGGCGACAGGATGACGGATGTGTCAAGGATTGGTACGTCGTGGCACTCCTCGCAATTACAATCCAAAGTTCTTTAAGTGTTTGGAATTTGCATTATGCTTGTTTTGCTTTTAGTGTGCATTTTGCCTACAATATAGCATCGATTGCGAACAAAATGAGCAAGTTTGCAGAAAAGCTACAGCGTATCTACCGGGGCTCAGCGCCGGCTCTGGGCTTCCATAAGTCCGATGAAGCCGAAAGTCCTCCGTTATTAATCATGGCCAATCTGATGAAAACGGGTACCGCGGAAGCTAATGCCTTGGTCGCTGCCGGCATCGACGCCGGCATTGTCAGCGCTAAAGGTCTCAGTGCCAAGAGCTTTGGAGAGTTGGTCAAGTCCGTGGGTGATGTTCCGCTGGGATTATCACTGGAAAGCACCGAGAAAGAGGCGATTGCCAAGTCTATTGGCCGGGGCTGCGATTTCGTGGTTTTTGGACTGAAAACTCCGCTCGAGGCAGTGAATAAGGAGGGGTTGGGCAGGGTGCTTAAGATAGAGCCTTCGTTGGAGCCAGGTCTGGTCAGAGCCATAAATGCGCTGCCGCTGGAAATTGACGGCGTGCTGGTAACCGGTGACGAGCCGGTTATTACCATCGAGCGTTTGCTTATTTATCAGCGTTTCACTGAGCTACTGAACAAACCTTTATTGGTAACTCTGAGTTCCACCGTCACCGCGGACGAACTCAGTAGCTTATTCGAAGCCGGTGTTAATGGACTGGTGCTGCCTGAGGCGCTCTCAGCCGAAGTATTCGCCAACCTAAAGAAATCGGCGGGAGGTTTATCCCGGACTACTAAGCGTAGAACCAGGGCGGCACTATTACCTCGGGTGAGCGGAGAACTGGAGGCTGAGGTCGAGGAAGAAGAGGAAGAGTAGATTTAGAAACCCCGCTTATGGATGCCAGCTTCGGTCTGTTTCTGCTTTCTGCTGCGGGAATATCGCTTTCCGGTGTTATGATGCCCGGGCCGCTCACCGCCGCCACCATCGCTAAAGGCTACCGGGAGCAAAACGCCGGCATCTTCATTGCGCTCGGCCATGCCGTTATCGAATTGCCTCTCATGGCGCTTATCTATTTCGGCTTTGCCCATTTCTTTACTTCTCCCGAGGTTAAAAAGATTGTTGGCCTAGCGGGCGGCTTAATGCTGGTTTTTATGGGCTTGATGGTATTGCGAAGCTTTAGAAAAAACATGGCGGAAGCTGCTGACCTGCCGTATAACTCGCTGGTAACCGGCATTATGCTGACCGGAGCTAATCCCTATTTCTTCTTGTGGTGGGCGACCATCGGTGTAGCCCTCATAGTCACTGCTGCTCAGTTTGGCATCTGGGGCTTGCTTGTCTTCGCCGTGGTGCACTGGTCATGCGATTTGGTCTGGGAGCAGTGCGTGTCAGTCAGCGTTTTCAGGACCAAGCATTTATGGACACAAACAGTTCAGCGTGTTGTATTCGGTATCTGTGCTGCGGCTCTGGTGGGCTTCGGCGTTTGGTTCTGCGCTTCGGTTTTTATTTAGAGGGCTCTAGCAAACCACCTGCATTGCCTGGAAGTACTTGCCTTCAGTCTTTATAGATGGGGCGATAACCATTTTGGCTTTGTGCATATCCTTGATGGTGGGGGCACCGCAGACGCCCATTGCCGTGCGCAGGGCACCGACGAAGTTTTCAGTGCCGTTGGTAGCTGACGTGGGACCGAAAAGGAGGCGCTGCAGCGGTGCTCGAATGCCCGCCTTAATTCTGGTGCCCCTGGGCAGTGTCGGGTGCGGGTGGGACATACCCCAGTGATAGCCCTTGCCCGGAGCTTCTTCGGCCTGAGCCATTATTGATCCCAGCATTACGGCATCAGCTCCCGAGGCGAAGGCTTTGCACAGGTCGCTGCCGGTACGTATGCCGCCGTCGGTAATCACCGCTACGTATTTTCCAGTTTCCTTAAAGAAAGCTTCACGGGCAGCGGCGCAGTTCATGGTGGCTGTTACCTGAGGCACGCCGACGCCTAGAACTTCTCTGGTAGTACAGGCGGCTCCGGGGCCAACGCCGACCAGTAAGCCGGCGATGCCCGTCTTCATTAGTTCTAAGGCGGCGCTGTAAGTTACGCAGTTGCCGACTACGATTGGCAGTCCCAGTGTCTGGCATAGCTCGGAGAAGATGAGGCCGCGGTAGCTTTTAGAGATGTGGCGGGCAGTGGTAACTGTGGATTGAACGAAAATTATATCGGCGCCCGCTTCTTTAGCGACCTGCGCCAGTCGCTTGGTATTGGCTGGAATCAGGGATACGGCGCAGGTGGCTCCGGCGCGTTTTATTGTCTGAATGCGCTCGCCGACAAGCTCGTCTTTGACGGGCTCTGAGTAGACCTTCTGTAGTAGTGCCGTGACTTCTTTATCAGGTGCTTTAACGATTTGAGCTAAAAGTTCTTCAGGATTTTTATATCGCGCCTGGACGCCGTCCAGGTTGAGGACTGCTAGACCGCCGAGTTTATGCAGTTGAATGGCGAAGTTTGGGTCGACGGCCGCGTCCATGGCGGCAGCCAGGATAGGTATAGAGAAAGTGAAGTTTCCGATTTTGAAATCTGTGTTGGTCTGGTCGGGGTTGACGGTTACATCACCGGGGACAATGGCGACTTCTTCAAAGCCATAAGCGCGTTCCATATTTTTGATTTTTGGTGCCGCCATGTTTCTGTCCGCAGGTTATTTTGCAGACTATAGCAAAGAAGTGGACTTCAAGTCAAGGAAAATAAGATTTCAGAGATGACGGGCTAGACCAGCTAACGAAGGTGGGCTATAATGGGGGCGATTAAGTTGTGCCGACACTTTACGTTGTAGCTACACCGATTGGCAATTTGGAAGATATCTCTCTGCGGGCTTTGCGTTTGTTGAAACAGGTCAAGTTAATCGCTGCCGAAGATACGCGTACCACACGCCGACTACTTAATTTTTATGACATAAAGACGCCGCTGACCAGCTACCACGAACATAATAAGCAGGCTAAGCTCGACTATCTACTGGACTGTCTTAAACAAGAAGACGTAGCCCTGGTCTCTGAAGCGGGTATGCCGGGATTGAGCGACCCGGGGTATGAGCTTATCGCCACCGCCATTGAGCACGGTATTCCCGTGGTACCTGTGCCCGGTGCCTCGGCAGTCATTACGGCCGTGGTAGTCTCGGGGCTGCCGGCGAATCAGTTCCTTTATCTCGGCTTTCTACCCCGACGTCAGGGAGTCAGGCGACGCCTGTTCAAGTCTGTGGCTGATGAGCCGAGGACTATGGTGGCCTTTGAAGCGCCGCATCGGCTTGTGGAGACGTTGAATGATGCTCTGGTAATATTCGGAGATAGAAGAGTAGCCGTCTGCCGTGAGCTTACCAAGGTCTATGAGGAAGTGTTCCGGGGCAGGCTGAGCCAGGCCATAGAGCATTTCACTCAGCCCAGGGGTGAATTTACGCTGGTAATCGAGGGTAATGCCGACCAGGAACCTGAGATTAGCCAGCAGATTGAAGGGGAACTACGCAGGCTTTATCGGCAAGGAGTTGGCGCTAAAGAAGCGGTAGCCAGGCTGTCGGAATCGAGCGGTATATCGAAGAAGAAACTTTATCAAGCATGGTTAAAAGCCACTAAAGGAGATTGACAATGAATCGTGGATGCGTTGCTATTGGCGAAATCAGATGTGATAATTGTCAGCGACTCATTGAGGCAGGACAGAGGTATTTGCTTCTGGAAGAGAAAGAAGGTGAGAAGTCGTGTTTCTGCGTCGAGTGCTCTGTGGCCAAAGGCTACGCGGCTTATGTGAAGGAAAAGGGGGAGGAAGTGCTGACCTTTTTCCCGGTAAATATTGATTCAGGGTCGTGAATTTTCCGCCACTTCGAAGGAACTAGGCCACTGAAGAATCTTTGGAGACCCTTCGCTGGCGCTCAGGGCGACAAATAGATACTTACGAAAGTAAACTTCTAACTATTGAGTTGTGAAATTGGCTGAGACTATTTTTATCGGTGTTGCCTGGCCTTATGCTAATGGTCCACTTCATCTGGGTCATATCGCCGGCGCCTATCTGCCGGCGGATATCTTTGCCCGGTATCACCGTCTAAAGGGCAACAAGGTATTGATGGTCTCCGGCAGCGACCAGCATGGGACGCCTATTACGCTTCGCGCCGAGCAGGAGAATAAGTCACCGCAGGAGATAGTGTCCAGATATCACCAGGACTTCCTTGAATGCTGGGAAAAATTGGGCATATCCTGGGACCTGTTTACCACCACCGGCACTGAGAACCATGCCCAGGCCACTCATGATATTTTCCTTAAGCTGCTGGATGAAGGCTACATCTATAAGAACGCTGTACCTCAAGCCTATTGCCCGCAATGTCAGCGCTTTTTGCCCGACCGCTATGTTGAAGGCACCTGCCCTTACTGCCAATTTCTGCAGGCACGCGGTGACCAGTGCGATGAATGCGGCAGGACTATGAACCCCAGTGACCTGCTTGATTTGCGCTGCCGCATTTGTGGTGCAGAGCCGCGCTTCGAGGTCTCGGAGCATTTCTTTCTCCGTCTCAGCGCCTTTGAGGACAGGCTGAAATCTTGGATGGGAGATAAGACTTACTGGCGTCAAAATGTACTTAATTTCACACTGGGATTTCTGGAGGGCGGTCTCAAGGACCGGGCGATTACCCGCGATATAGACTGGGGCGTAACCGTGCCCCAGCCGGGATTCGAAAATAAGCGTATCTATGTCTGGTTTGAAGCCGTCATCGGTTATTTTTCGGCCAGTATAGAGTGGGCAAAGTCGCATGATGATGTTGATGCGTGGCAGCAGTTCTGGAGCGGCGATGCCAGGAGTTACTACTTTATCGGCAAGGATAACATACCATTCCATACGCTTATCTGGCCAGCGATGCTTATGGGCTACGGTGGCCTTAACCTGCCCTATGACGTTCCGGCAAACGAGTTTTTGACCATTGAAGGCAAGAGGTTATCTACCAGCCGTAACTGGGCGGTCTGGCTGCCTGATTATCTGGAGCGTTATGACCCCGACCCGCTGCGTTATCTGCTATCGGTTAATATGCCCGAAACAGGGGATACGGATTTCTCGTGGCGGGAATTTCTCCGTCGCAACAACGATGAGCTGGTAGCGACCTATGGTAATTTAGCTCATCGAGTTCTCACGTTTGCCTACCGCAATTTCGATGGGGTAGTGCCGGCACCAGGGGAGATTGACAACCAGGGGCAGAGACTTCTAGCCAAGGCTCAGGAAACGCTGAATGATGTTGATAGACTGATTTATGGCTGCCATTTCAAAGAGGGAATTAAGGCGGCTATGTTATTGTCTCAGGAGGCTAATCGCTACCTTGATGATAAAGCTCCGTGGAAGGTAATTAAGGAGGATAAGCAGGCTTCGGCTACAGCTACTTTTGTGGCCTTATCGGTGCTGGCAGCTTTGAAGACAATACTTTACCCGTATCTACCTTTTAGCTCGGAAAAGCTTCATAAGTTTCTCGGCTTCGACGGCAGCGTTGAGACAAACGGCTGGCAGGTCCAATCGGTGGTGGTGGGGCAGAAGCTAACGGCGCCGCAGCCGTTGTTCCGTAAACTTGACGACAGTATTATTGATGAGGAAACCAGCCGGCTGGTGTCTGGTGGGTCACAGTGAATCTAAGTGATATTTACCAACCTGTCCAAAAAGACATCAAAAAGGTCGAGCAAAGCCTGGAAGAGATAGCCGATGCCGACTTTTCTTTACTGGCGCAGTTGTTGACCTATACTTTGAAGACCGGCGGGAAACGGGTTCGGCCGGCTCTTGCTTTACTTTCAGGCAAATTTTATTCTTATGAGTCTCATCTACTGGTTCCGATGGCGGCGGCGATAGAGCTTCTCCACACAGCTACACTGGTTCATGATGACATTGTGGATAATTCGCCCGTACGCCGCGGCAAGCCGACGGTCAGCCGCGCCTGGGGTGAAAACAGTGCCCTGCTACTGGGTGATTACCTGTTTGCCAAGGCTGGCAGTCTGGTGGCCGGCACCGGAAACTTGAGAGCCATAAAGCTTTTTTCTCAGACGCTGATGACTATTTCCGCCGGCGAATTGAAGCAGACCGGTGTTACTTTCGATATAGCAAAAGTTCGTGAATATTACTTCGCCTGGATAGGCGCCAAGACAGCCTGCCTTTTTTCTACATCAACGGAGTCAGGAGCCATATTAAGCCGGGCGCCGGAGGAGGCTATTCAGGCAATGAGGGACTACGGACATAATCTCGGTATGGCCTTCCAGATTGTTGATGATGTTTTAGACTTTGTTGGTGAAGAAGACGAACTGGGAAAGCCGGTAGGTTCCGATTTGCGTGAGGGCACGCTGACTTTACCAACTATACTGTTCGCCGAATCTTATCCCGAAGATGAGCTGACGAAAAACGTAATTGGAAAGAAAGATGCGGAAGGTATGTCACAGGCTGTGGAAAAGATACGTGATTCTCGTGTTATCGCCGAGTGCCTGTCGCTAGCTTCGGAATTTTGCTCTAAAGCCCGCCGAGCGGCAGAAAAACTGCCCGATAACAGCGCCCGAAAGTCGTTAATTGATTTGGCGGCTTATATTGTAGAACGACGGAAGTAGTCGTCGCTCCATTACGACGCTGGTGTGGGCTGCAATTCGGGTGAAGGCAGTGGCTCTTTGAGCAGTGACTCAAACTCGGCTTCTTCTATGGTTTCCGCAACCATCAGGCGTTCGGCGACCAGCTTCAGCCGTTCCTTATTCTCGCTCAATATGTGCTTGGCAGTTTCATGGGCGCGCTGAATTAGAACCTTGACCTCATCGTCGATTTCCTCGGCTACCTTTTCGCTGTAATTTCGTTGTTCGTGTATTTCGCGACCGAGGAAAATCAACTCCTCATGTTTACCGAAGGTGCGCGGTCCCAGCTTGTCGCTCATTCCGTATTCGGTTACCATCTTCCGGGCGAGGTTGGTTGACTGCTCCAAATCATTCTGTGCGCCGGTGGTCACTTCGCCGAAGATAACCTCTTCGGCGGCTCGTCCCGCCAGACTTACAGCCAGCCTATCATCAAACTGAGAATGTGTCCACAAATGGCGGTCTTCGGTCGGCAGAAAACGAGTCCAGCCGCCAATCATACCCCGTGCCACGACAGATATCTTGTGTACCGGGTCGGCGTTAGGCAGCATTTTAGCAACTAAGGCATGGCCTGTTTCGTGGTAGGCGATTATTTCCTTTTCCTTCTGGCTTATAATCCGGCCCTTCTTTTCCGGACCGGCGATAACGCGGTCGATTGAGTCCTCCAGCTCTTTCATGCCTACGTCTTTCAAGTTACGTCTGGCTGCGAGGATAGCTCCCTCGTTGATTAAGTTGGCTAAATCAGCGCCGCTGAATCCAGGAGTCTGCTTGGCCAGAACCTCCAGGTTAGCGTCTTTGGCTAAAGGCTTACCCTTAGCGTGAACCTCCAATATAGCTTTGCGACCATTTATATCCGGCTGGTCAATGACGACATGGCGGTCAAAGCGGCCAGGTCGCAGCAGTGCCGGGTCGAGGATATCGGGACGGTTGGTAGCTGCCAGAACAATAACATTGGTGCTGCTATCGAAGCCGTCCATTTCGACCAGTATCTGGTTCAAGGTTTGTTCTCGTTCGTCATGGCCTCCGCCGAGGCCGGCGCCGCGGTGTCTGCCCACAGCATCGATCTCATCGACGAAGACGATGCATGGTGAATTGCGCTTGGCCTGGTCAAAAAGGTCTCTGACACGGGAAGCGCCGACGCCAACGAACATCTCCACAAACTCGCTGCCGCTGATGGAGAAAAAGGGAACCACAGCCTCGCCAGCAACAGCTTTAGCTATTAAGGTCTTTCCGCAACCCGGCGGCCCGACCAGCAGAACACCTCGGGGGATGCGAGCCCCCAAAGCCAGGAACTTTTGAGGTGATTTAAGGAACTCAACTACCTCTTGAAGCTCTCCCTTGGCCTCGTCAACGCCAGCAACGTCGGCGAAGGTGATGGCTGGCTTGTTGCCGGATGCCAGCCGAGCCCGGCTCTTGGCAAAATTAAAGGCTTGAGTATTAGCACCTCGGGCGGAACGGAAGAGGAAAAAGAGCAGCGCACCAAATAGAAGCAAAGGTACGAAGCTGATTAGCAGACTTCCCCAGTCGAAGCTACCAGCGTTGACCTCAAATTTCACGCCGTTTTCGCCGAGAGTTATACCGGCTCCTGTCAGCGTGTCCATAAGCTCCTTGGTGCTGCCGACAAAGGACGACTCGATTTTCTTTTCATCGTCTTTCAAGCCAATGATGGTAGTTCCGTCCTGTTGGATGGTATCGGCTACACCTTGCTTGACCTGGGCGATGAATGTGTAAAAGTCCAGTTCTTTGGGCTTTTTGGTCGTCGGCAGGAAGCTGAAGGCTAGAGCTAGTATAGCCACCAGAATCAGAATGTAGAATAAACTACCTTGCCACCACTTCGGTTTCATATTTTGATTCACATATTATTATAGCAAATGCCAATGAATATAGGAAAAAGAGCTTCCAAAACAGTTGTCTTTCACTACGAGGCATGTAGCCACGAGGCTTTAGCCTCGTACCCACGACCCTAAAGGGTCGTGTCTACGTATGTTTAGCAAGTGATATTAAGAGAGTGTCTGAAGATGTGCTATAATTATATATAGTCTGATTAAGCTGATTTGGAAAATAGAGTTCTGAAATCAATAGAAGTAGCGCGGCTGGCGGTGGAGGCGGCTTCGGATAAACAGGCTGACAATATAGTCATGCTGGATATCAAACAAGTTTGCTCCTTTGCCGACTATTTTGTTATTTGCAGTGGAGATAGTCCCCGCCAGATTGAGGCTATCCGGCAAGAGATTCGAGAAAAGCTTAAGCGTGACGACATCATTCCTTTCCACATTGAAGGGGCCGCCGATTCAGGCTGGATTCTGCTCGACCTGGGAGACGTTATAGTCCACATTTTCTCACCCTTACAGCGCGACTATTATCGGCTGGATGATTTGTGGCACGAAGCTACACCGGTAATCAGGATACAGTAGCCCATCCCACCTCCCTCTTCAAATACTAAATCCCAAGCTCCAAATCCTAAACAATACCAAAATTCCAATTCTCCAAATTAGAAACGCACGTTTTTTGGTCATTGTGATTTGTGGCTTTGAATTTGTTTAGGATTTCTAATTTAGGGTTTAGAATTTATCAACTACTAACCTAAAATCTCTTTGGGCGAAAAGAAGAGGCTTATCTCCCTTTCGGCATTTTCTGCTGAGTCAGAGCCGTGGACCAGGTTCTGCTGAATATCCAGCCCGAAGTCACCCCGGATGCTGCCGGGAGAAGCTTTGACCGGGTCGGTGGCGCCAATAGTCTGTCGGATGGCTTCTATGGCTTTCTCTCCCTCAAAAACAGCGGCGATAATGGGACTGGAGGTGATGAATTCCACCAGGTCGTTGAAGAAGGTTTTATCTTTATGGACAGCGTAGTGCCGTTGGGCTAGAGCTTTGTCCAATTGCAGCATCTTCAGAGCCACAATCCTAAGCCCTCGACGTTCAAGGCGGGAGACGATGATTCCGGCCAGCCCGCGTTTCATGGCATCGGGTTTGATTAGCACCAGACTTCGTTCCATTTTAAGCTCCTTGTCATAAAGTTATTTTACTTTGCGCTGAGTAATCGGTGGTTGGCGCAGGTACAGTGGCTGGAGGCTTGCCGCATCGTCGAGTCGGCCTCTATCCAGACGTTTCCAGCCTAATGTTGCCAGATAGCTGGCGTGTCTTAACCTGGCTGCAGGGTCAGGTATTATGGCGTACCTGGCCAGTCTTTTTTGCAATTCTTCTATGACAGACGGTGGGATTTCGCCGCAGAAGATGGTTTTCCGTTTGGTTTGTCGACATAAAGCGTCGGCAGTGGTGATATGTTCCGGGGTGATGCAGCGCCAAAAATCTTTTAGCTGATAAAGGGCGGCGGCGATCTCACCACGACCCGCATTGTGAAGAGGGCAGATAGGGAGTTTAGTAAAGGCGAAAGGATAGGCCTCGACTTCTAAAGTACTAATCCCAATTATTGGTATATCCAGGGCAAAGACTAACCCTTTGGCAGTGCTCATGCCCACTCGAAGCCCATTAAAGCTACCGGGGCCTTTGGCTACGAATATGGCGCTTAGCGACTGAGGACTGGTTTTGGCCTGATTCAATAAACGAATTATATTTGGCACCAGTTCCACAGTATGCTTCTGTCCCGAATGCCATGCCATCTCGGCTACTGCCTCGCCCTCGGAGGATAAACCGATGCTGCAAAAATCAGTCGAAGTATCTATGGCTAACTCCATGTTTTGAATTCCGCATCAAGTAATTTTGACAATTCTATGTAGCGTTTACCTTTGGGCTCAAGGCTTACTGCGCGCTCGGTATCCCTTATGTAGCTAAGATTAATCAGTAGATGTTCATCAGGCAGCACGGCTATGCCTTTATCTGCCCATTCGACTACACAAATGCCTTTGCCGTAGAGATATTCGTTAAGTCCCAAATCCGCTATTTCTTCAATGCGGTCGAGCCGGTAGAAGTCAATATGGTATAGGGGTAATCGGCCGTGGTATTCTCTTATTATGACGAAGGAGGGACTGAAGGCATATTCCTTAACGCCGAGCCCCCAGGCAATGCCCTGTGTCAGGCATGTCTTGCCATTTCCCAGGTTGCCGGTGAGGAGAAAGACATCACCTGATTGAGCCAGTTCGCCGAGACGCATTCCCAGATGTTGAGTTTGCTCGGGACTGCGGGATACAAGTTTTAGCTCCGTCATTTTGGCTTTCATGTCTGAGATTTGAAATGCTCCCAGCCGGCTTTTTGCCACGGAATAATACGACCGCCAGCATCAACAAGGGAAACCTGTCCCGGTTTCTCACTGGATATTTCGCCAATGATGGTCACCGGGCAAGACATGGATTTCTTTACCTGGTTGATAACCTGGTTGCTGGCGGTGAAGAGCAGTTCATAATCCTCGCCGCCACTTAAGGCTAGTTGTAAGTAATCTGATTTGAAGTTGTTTCTAAGTGCTGGATGGATTGGCAGTGCATTTTGGTTAATCCTGGCACCGACTTTACTTGCCTGGCATATATGGGTAAGGTCGGCGATGAGACCATCGCTTATATCTATGGCAGCTTTGACGCCGTGGCGTAGTAGAATTTGCCCCTCATTTACTCTGGGCATCGGCTTTAAATGGGCTCGGCGTAAAAGTTGGGTGGTCTCAGCATCTAATTTGAGATTTTGCTCGAGCATTTTGAGGCCTGCAGCCGATAGCCCCGGATATCCAATAACAGCTATCTGGTCGCCAGGCACGGCAGCTGAGCGAGTAAGCGCCGAAACTGATTTCAGGCTGCCCAAAACAGTAACGTTAATTATTGTTTTGCTCGCGGCAGCGATATTACCACCGGCGATAGCGACTCCAAACTGGTTGGATATCTGAGCCATGCCCTGGTACAGACTCGAGACATTGCCTGTGTCAAGCCCACCGGGCAAAGCCAAAGAAATCAGTACATATTTAGGAGTGCCGCCCATGGCTGCAATATCGCTCAGGTTCACGGCAATGGCCTTCCAGCCCAGTTCCTCCCAGGTGACAATATTCAAGTCGAAGTGTGTATCTTGAACCAGGCTGTCTGTAGTGGCTAATTGTATGGCATCGTCTACTTGCCAGGCAGCGGCGTCGTCACCGATGCCTATGAGCAAGCGTTGCCACGAGATGTCCTTTGGATTTTTGGTCTTGTCAACGATATCGGCCAAAAGCTCAATTAAGCCAAATTCGCCTAGTTTGGAGACCTTCATGGCTGCGATTATAACATACAGCTCGTATTTTGGACTAAACTTTAATCGTTTTTCTACATAGGGCTTCAGAAAGACCTTGTATGTGTCAAATGCAAGTTATATAATGCGATTAAACAGGTAAGGAGGTCAGGATATGGAGCAGATGGTCAGATGCGCTAATTGTGGTACGGCAAACCCTGCGGGACAGCAGTTCTGTGGCAAATGTGGAGCCAAGCTCGTTACTGAGGTCCAGCAGCAAAAAATCAAATGTCCTAACTGTGGCTTCCAGAATCTACCCGGACAGCAGTTTTGCGGAAGTTGCGGAGCCAGATTGGTTGCTGTGGTTCATCAGGTGCCAACTACACCGGCTCAGCAAGCACCGACTGCCCCGGCTCAGCAGATGTCAACTGCAGCGATTCAGGAAGTGCCGACTGTTCCAGCACAGCAGGCGCCCGCCAAAGCTGTAAAACCAGTTGTCCCGCGTCAGCAATTTGAAGTCAAGCCGACCTGGGGTCTAGCCTGGGGTCTATGGTGGCGGATGCTGTTACTGAGCATATTAATCTTTGGCACACTGTATTTAATTGTTGTCATGGTGATGGTCCTTGGCTTCCATCAAAGTTTCCAATTGTTGCCTCAGGGGTAGCACGAGGTTTTTGATAACACATGCAACAACAAATAGTTAGATGCCCACATTGCGGCGCGGATAGTGCTGGTCCGCAATTTTGTACAACTTGCGGAGAAAGATTGCCAGTTGTCACTCAACAGCCAGTCTGGGAGCCGCAGCCAGCACCGGCCGCCGAGCCGGCAGTGAGAGAAGCCAGGCCGTCCGGGAGGTACGGAGCTTTAAGAGCTGTAGCTACTGTTTATAGAATTATCGGCTGGGTAGTGATGATAGGCGGCAGCCTTTTTTCGATTGCTCTGGCTGTAATAGCTCTCGGCGGTACAGAAGCATTGACTGATTTCATACCTTTGAGTGCCGGTTTGGGCACGGTGGGCATAGCGGTGGTCGGTCTTATAGCTTCGATATTATCCGGTTTGTTTCTAGTGGCTTTTGCCGACCTTTGTTATGTACTTATAGATATAGAGAAGAACACCAGGTCAAAGGAATAGGGTCAGACTATTTGCCAGTCCCTGCAGCCTTGTTGAATGACAGCCAGGTATTCCGCTGCAGGCTTTAGTTCCCGCGATTGGTCAATCTTGATATAAGTAATGGCTTCTACCGGCTCGTTAGTTTCCGTCCAAACAGTTACCTTGCGTCGGTCATAGATTGTAGGATAACTTTCATACCCATCCAGACGCTTCAAATCCCTTTCCGATATTTCGTAGACGGCTCCAAGCACCTTTTCTCCCCGGTGTGGTGTGATGCTGGCGACTCCACCTTGTCGGCCTTGCCGTGCCGTGAACGTCAGTTTAAAATTGGGCAAGGTAGCGATGACCTTCGGCTTGCTGTCAGGAGCGCGCTCGGCCATCTGTTTCCGATTCAGATTGGAGGCGTAAGCGAAGTAATACATCTCGTCTTTTCCCATATGCTGTGTTTGACTTGTCTTTAACACTATTTTACCTTTTTTTATTTATTTGTCCATATCCTTAGACCTCAAACTTAACAAACAGGCTCTTGGATGGTATAGTTAGGCGGTATGCGTTATGCAATCCTCGGTGATATTCACAGCAATCTAGCAGCTTTTGAGGCGGTGATTAGCGATGCCGACGATAGGGGTGGCTTTGACAAGATTTGGTGTCTTGGTGATGTGGTGGGCTACGGTCCTGACCCTCATGAGTGCATTGAGCGTCTGCGTCAATTTGAACACGTATGCATTGCTGGCAATCATGATTGGGCAGCCATTGGCAAGATGGATACCGCTGACTTCAATCCCGTGGCGGCTCTAGCCGCTCACTGGACGGCACAGCAACTAACCGCTGAAGATGTAGATTACTTACAGAAGTTACCTCTTAGTCTTTGCCAGGAAAACTTCACACTGGTTCACGGTAGCCCACGTGAGCCTATCTGGGAGTACCTGCTATCTACCGAGGCAGCACAGAATAACTTTGCCTGTTTTGAAACGCCTTACTGCCTTGTGGGCCATTCCCACGTGCCGCTCATTTTCGAACTCGCTGGCAATAAGGCGGTCTACAGGATGTTTCCAGAAGGGGCTAACTTGAAGTTGGGCAAAAAACGCATAATTATTAATCCCGGCGGTGTTGGGCAGCCTCGGGATGGTGACCCTAGAGCCAGCTATGCTCTTTATGATACGGAGGCTCGGACTATCCGTCATTACCGGGTTGAATATGATATTCCAGCTACGCAGAAAAAGATGGAAAAGAGAGGATTGCCCATGCCGCTCATTATGCGCTTAAGCGTGGGCTGGTAGCCTTGAAAAGTTTAAAGCTACATAGTAGTATGTGAGTGGGTCGTGCTAGACGGGGAACTAGCGGTGCCCTGTACCCGAGATCCGCTATAGCGGGGTTGAAGTCCGGCTCGAGGTTTTCGTCTATTAGGACTGCTCTGGTAAAGTGGCGTTGAGGGCTGGGTCTTGCGCGGCGGAGAACTATGAATCCCGTCAGGTCCGGAAGGAAGCAGCGGTAAATAGTATTCTCCGGGTGCCGCAAGGCTACCTGGTCGGAGCTGGCTAACTGGGGTAAGCTAGAAGGCGGAAATCGACAGTCGGTGCACGGCCCTTGTAAAAACGTTTTCTAATATGTCACTCTGAGCGAAGCGAAGAGTCTGGGGAGATTCTTCAGTCGCTCTGCTCCTTTAGAATGACAAAGAGCGAAGGGCTCCCTCAGAATGACAGGGTGAGTGATAACTGCGCTCATATTGAGGAATTCGTGGTAGGAAGTTCGAGATGGACTTAAATCTGGCGGGTAAGACGGTGATTGTTACCGGCGGCGGCTCGAATATCGGTCGGGCTATAGTCTTAGCCTTTGCCTCGGAAAAGTCTCGCGTGGTGATTGCCGATATAGACGAAGCCCAGGGGCAAAAGGTGGTTAAAGAGGCTGTTGCTCTAGGCGGCAAGGTTATAGCTATCAAAACCGATGTCACCAGTTTTGATTCGGTGACGGCTACAGTTAAAAGAATAATTGAGGAATTTGGGAAATTAGATATTTTAGTAAACAATGTGGGTTGGACTTTAGACCGGCTATTTATTGAGAAGTCGAGGTCGGAATGGGAGAAGGAAGTAAATATTAATTTTTGGGGTGTGCTAAATTGCACCAGAGCCGTCTTGGAACATATGATTGAGCGGAAATACGGAAAGATTATCAGCATCGGCTCTGATGCCGGCAGAATGGGCGAATATAGGGAGGCAGTCTATGCTGCCTGTAAGGGCGGCGTTATTGCCCTGTCTAAATCTCTGGCTCGGGAGCTGGGTCGCTATGGCATAAATGTTAACGTGGTCTGCCCCGGAGTCACTGTACCGGAAAATCCTGAGTATGCCGGCGAATTGAGTATGTGGAAAGGCCCGATGGCTCAAGTTTTTACCACTGAGGCCCAGGAGAAGGCAGCGAAAGCTTATCCCTTGCGCCGCCTGGGTAAACCGGAGGACATTGCCAATGTTGTTGTCTTTTTGGCTTCGGATGCTGCCAGTTTTATAACGGGACAGACCATTAGCGTTAGCGGCGGCTATACCATGATGTAAGAGGAGATACTGGAATGAAAGCTATCGATGTTCATGTTCATCCAAGCACGGCTGCTTTCGACCGAAAACGTATGTGGGGGCCGGAGTTGGTGGAGTACATTTCCAAGTATTATGGAGTTGAATATAAGGTCAAGACCGATGAGGAGATGGTACAGGATTTCAGGGAGCTGGACTTAAAGGCTATCTTAATAGGCTGGGATACGGAATCTGTGAGTGGCTATGATACCAGCAATACCAATGACGAGGTTGCCCGGCTAATCAAAAAATTCCCCGACGTGTTTATCGGCGGCTGGGCGATGATTGACCCGTGGAAGGGGAAAGCAGCCGTAAGAGAATTGGAAAGATGCGTTAAGGAGCTGGGGTTGATGGGGCTAAAGTTTCAACAGGCGCTCCAGGCTTTCTTCCCCAATGATAGGCGGTTTTATCCACTTTATGAGAAGTGCGTCGAGCTGAAAATACCGGTTTCTTTTCACACCGGAACTACCGGCGCCGGAGCTGGCATGCCCGGTGGTTACGGTATACGTCTAAAATACACCATGCCTATTCCGTATATCGATGATGTGGCAGCTGATTTCCCCGAGTTGACGATAATTATGATTCATCCCGCCTGGCCGTGGCACGAAGAGCAAATTGCTGTTTTGCTTCATAAAGGTAATGTCTATGCCGACCTCTCTGGCTGGGCACCGAAGTATTTCCCTGAAGTTATAAGGAGAGAGGTCAACGGACGCCTCCAGGATAAGTTTATGTTTGGCTCTGATTATCCTGAAATTCCACCAAAGCGGTGGCTTCAGGAATTTGAAAGCGGCGGCTATAAGCCGGAGGTGATTGAGAAAGTCCTGTATAAGAATGCCCAGAGAATTCTTAAGTTAAAAATTTGAAGGCGCCAAGTGCCTGATAAAACAACTCCATTTTCAGATCAGGTCAAAAATCTGCTTCGCCAGTCTGGCCTCAAAGCCAGGAAAAGCCTGGGACAGCATTTCCTTATAGACGAGGCGGTTTTAAACACCATCGTTGAAGCTGCTGAGCTTTCTCCGGAAGATACT
>Ga0315274_10002278_pt1 | contig 29053 bp, 29 predicted proteins | sample YL17G02_20_MG_FD_203700 | JGI IMG/M metagenome (GOLD analysis project Ga0315274, IMG submission 203700) | Sediment microbial communities from Yellowstone Lake, YNP, Wyoming, USA - YL17G02_20 | ecosystem: Environmental > Aquatic > Freshwater > Lake > Sediment | place: USA: Wyoming | collected...
AAAAGATCCGCAATTAAATATGTTGATGTTAGCCATTTAATTGTCTGTACGCCTATTTCTGTGAGAATAACAGCCAACCCTGCGATGGTTTTAGCTATGTCAAGAATAGATGGTCCTACTTGCTGAAATATGTCACGAATACCACTTATGATGCCAGCGATCGCGTTAAGCCCATCTCGAAGCGTCCCACTAGAAACAGTCCATTTAAGAAATTCCACTACCCCACGGGCCAAATCACCGACAAGACCAGCAAGTTCTCCAGCCAATCCTTTCATCGCATCCCAGGTTTGATTGACTAGATTTCTATTTTCTTCCAACCATGCCCCGGCCCGACCAAGCGCATTGACAAACCTTTCCCCAAAGTCTGTCACCGCCTTTACCAGATCATCAAACACATTCCCCATTGCAGTCACAATTGGTGTAAACGCTGGAGAAATAGTGACTGAACCAGCAACCCTATCAAGTTTCAAGAATTCCTGCTGGACCGAAATCATAAAGTCTTTCAAACGGTCCTGGGCCGGTTTGAACATTTGCCCAAAGGTCACTTGCAATGTTTCTTTGAGGTTAGAAAGCGCCACTTGCCACGTTTTCGCGAGCTCTCCACCCGCTGCAATAAACGTCTCTAACTTATTAAAGATATACTCAAAGAATTTATCGCCACCCTGGGCCTTCATGTTCCGAATCTCAGCGTTGGTAATCCCCAACGCACGAGACACGCGGGAGTGGATGTTAATAGTGCCTTCGAACAACGACCGAATTTCTTCGTTGAACTGCTCGGTGGGCATATTGAGGGCGGTCGCAGCCTGGACCACACCAATCGTCAAGACCCGAATTTGGTCCAGCGTCATCCCTGCTCGTGACCCGGCAGCAACCGCTTGCTGGAATGCCGTCACTAATTGCTGAGTCGTTGCGACCGTTTCGAGACCAGCAATCTGTAACAAGCGAACTTGCCGAGTAGATTCTTTCAAAGACAAGGTTACCGCTTGGGTCGCATCTGCCATACGGCCTTGACTACTTACAAAGTCGTAGTTCGCCGCCATGACAGAGGCCACACCTATCTTGGCAATTTCAATAACGGAGTTGAATTCAACGCCTGCACGAATAGCGCCGGTGATCCCTTGCCAAGCGGCAAAGAAGGAAGCGGCTTGGATGGCAAGTGACGCGAAGCTGAACCCGGTACTGGCTGCCGCACCGGTAAGGGAATGGAGACCTTTGTTGACCTTAGCAAATTCAGCAGATGCTAGATCAACTACACGAATCACAATAGCCAGTTGTCCGGCAGGACTACCCCCCATAAGTGCCATGAAAACCTCCGGCTATCGTTTTTGTTTAGCCTGATATTCTTCGTAAGTAGCCACTTCGTCTGATAAAATCCGTATGGCTTTGACATACCACATGGACTGATCGAACCACCCGCCAGCTACCGGAAGAATATTCCGCTGAAACAATCCATAGAGCTCCAACATAGTTGTAGTATCTTGCGTGACCAATGCCACCGGACACCGATATAAGTTTTCCCCATCAATCGTAAAAACAGGAACCGGAGCAGGTTCCTTACAACCACGTTCTACTTGCTGAGTGGGGGAACAGGCAGAACATTTATACTTGATTTCTCCTGTAAGAAAGCCCGCTCCGATTTTTAGTTTTTTACTTCGTCCTTGGTCGGTCGGGTCTGCTCCGTAATAGCGTTAGTCAATTCCCGCCGCCACTCGGGCCGGAGGTAGTCCCACCGTCGAACATCTTTCTTGTCAAAGGCGACCACCCCACCCGCTTCATTGAGCAAATTGTCCCATCCGACCAATCCCATATCCAGCACCTTGAGCACATGACTGCCACTGTTGATTTGCATAGTGCCTTCAGCGCCCAATTTGACCGTGGACATGCTGTCTTCAAGCTGTGCCAATTCTCGGGCACTCAGCACTTTGAGATGGAATACTGTCTGTTCTTCCACTGGCAGCTTGCGGTCCTCTTCCAACACGTAGTCAAACGCCCGAGATGGATCAATTGCTTTGGCCATGCAACACCTCCCTTTCTTGAGCTGTGGGGTGCTAAGAGCTACCCCCCTAGCACCCCACCAGTCCGAGTGAAAAAGAGGGGCATCGAAGCCCCTCGAACGGGGTGTTTCTACCCCGGTTGTTGGGTTTAGGTAATGGCGATGGACAGTTCGTCGTCGCCCGTATTCATGGCGCAGGCAAAGCCCAAGGTTCGCACACTGATGCCATTGCGATCCGCATCCGTCAACTCGCGGAACTGGGTCTTTGGGGCCGAGAGAGTCACGATGTTCCCAGCCGCTCCGGTCAGTGCCAACGACAGGGAACCCAAGGTGCCTGCCGTCCAGATGCCGTAGTAATCGGCATTGGCAACCAGATCCATTTCCGGATCCACCGTACCCTTGGGGTCACGCCCGGTAATCAACGCAGAAGTGATCCCCTGGGCATTATTGGCACACTGACGCAGGGCGATGGTATTGCCCATGTCCAGATCAAACGAAGTGTAGCAGGGGTTTTCCGTGTGGATCGTGAAGATGTTATTGCCCATCATGCCAATTGGCACAACAGACGAGAAGGTGATGGGGGTGGGAGTGACAGCGTCAGTGACCGTGTCCAACACGCCTTGGAAATCCATCTCCATCATAACCGGTTCGCCAATCTTACCAGAGAAGCGCACGTTCCCCCGCATGCCCTTCCCCTTGAAGCACACGCCGTCATCGTACACTGCCATTGTCAGACTGGGAATGGAGCTACTGGCCGGGAGGTAGGTCACTGATGTGGATGAAACGATGTTCTCTGCGAACCCACAGGCTCGCAGATACTTGCCCCAGTCTGGAGCTCCCCCAACCGTCCCGCTGCCCCGCAACTCAGTGCGGAACGTCACCTGGAATGGCCGCGTGCCATGGACCCCAGGCCCCCGTGACAAGGTACTCCGAACAAAGTCACGCTCAAACCAGTTGGCAGGCGTGACAATCTTCGGTTCGTACACCAGAATCCCACCATCGGCATTTGTCAGGGTTTCCCCTGTACCCTCAATCGCTTCAACCTTTGCCAGAACGCAGCGTTTCCGAATTAACATTGGAATCCTCCTCCTTCTTCTCGTGGGTTGTTATTTGAGGCTTGAAATACCGTTGCCGTTTTCGTTCCACAATAATTTGTTCTGGATTCTCCGCCACATGGTAATCTGGTTCTGGAGGTACAACCAACGTGCCATCGGGATTCAGTTCACGACCATATATGTCGTAGGTGTGACTTCCTCCATCACGAACGGTAAACGACTGCCGATGTTGCTCTGCCATTTTACGACTCCTGTCTGTGCCATAGCATACCACATGGCATTTTACCATTAAATGAGTTTCTTACCGATAAGCAAAAAACCATCCAAGCCACTTTTGCGCGGGGCCAGGAATGACCTCTACCTTGGTGAATCCGTTCATGAGTAACAACGTCTTCAAGGTATCAGCCGTATAGGCCACATGCCCATCTACTTTTGCACAATCAGGAATGAATGGTTTGTGGGCTTGTTCAGGCAGCACCTTCGCCATATTTGGCCCACCAATCTCATGATACTCCCCAACGATACTGTCCACCCAAAATAATTTATTGGAGGTCAACAGAATAGGCCACTCTGACCCTTCACAATCAATTTTTATCATGTGAACCCGTTCCAACCCGTAGCTGGTCACTTCTTCCAAGATGGTATCTAATGGTATAGTCGGTACTACCTGCCCCTGCGGTGGACCCCACAACACATTTCCCCCTCCAGTCCATTTCAGATCTTCTGACGGTTGAAATGTCAAAGTCTTTGGCCCTTTGCCGTCAGACCGCCAGACCGCTGCACGCCGAATAGCCGCCTTGCCTTCTAGCCGATAATTCCGCAAGTTGTACAACGCCGCTTCATAGTTCCCATGGTCCACTTCATATCCAAGCACCAATGACGCCCCAGATTGCAACGCCTTATACATGAATGACCCGCAGTGCGCTCCAACGTCTAATACGATACTATTTGCTGGTAACTGATCAGGAAGCCGGTACTCGTTATTAGTGACCACAGCCCGAAAATTTGCTTCATCTTCCGTTCCTGGTCGAAACATAAATGAATGAGGAGTCATGACCTGTCCTTTAGCGTTGTGGTTTCCAGATCAAAGTTCGCATATGCTCCCGACGTTCTACAGAATACTGTGCAGCAAATTCCTCAACAGCCTTTCGTGCCCCTGGCAGGAAAAACCAATCATCACACACAATGGCGGCATTCGGCTCTAGTCGATCCGTTTCAACCAACCATTGAAAGACTTGCCGATGGGATTCATACAGATCTGGGTCTAAATAGATCAAAATAAATTTGATCCCCAACGGGAACAACGGCATGGTGTCTGCGAAGCGGCCCACGATTGGCGTGATATTTGGGTAGTCCACAAACATTTCTGGGAACGGTACTCCTGGTGTAAATCCGCCAGGACACATCAAGCTGGGAGGATCTACGGCTGAATCAGCAGTAAAGTCTTCAGCCGGGAGGCCACAGAATGTATCAAACGCATAGACCGGTCGGCCATAACAGGCAAGCTGTCTGGTACTCCCCCCATCGAATACCCCAAATTCTGCAATAGACCCAGGCAACTGCATACGTTCTACCATCAGCTTGTCGAACACTGCTCTATGATCAGAAATTGGTCCCGGAAGTGTTTTCATGATTTACCTACAGGCTGTGATATACAAACTGGTATGACAGCGCGGCGTCCCAGTTATAGACAGCACCGTCATTCCCCGTTCCTCCAGTAATTGACGCAAATACTTACGGGTGAATCCCATCTTGTGGTACCCACCAGGATAATCCCCGACTCCATACACATGTTTCCCTAACTGCTCGTCTGACCACACTGGGTCTTTTCCTGTTTGCAGAATAAACCGAGCCAGGGCTTCTAGGTCTGGTGTTTCCAGATGCAGAATACCCCCAGGCTTGAGCAGACGAATCCAATCGTCTAACAGCCTACGGGTTTCATGCTGCCCAAAGTGCTCTAAGATTTCCAATGCCCATACTTCCTCAGCAGATTCCCACTCAAAATAATCTTCTACGTTAATTACGTCTCCACGCAAAAAGATAATTCCAGGTGGTGGAGTGAGATTTCGCCAATCAAAATTGATAACCCCATCTCCTTTCCAGTCTTCTCCACACCCTAGATTTATTCGTAGTAGTTTCATGGTCGCATGTCCTTTAAGGTAGCAAGCACTTGGTCTACTGTATCACTTCCAAAGCATGTTGAGTATTTTCGACTATGAGGGGCCTGGGGAAGTGTTTCCTGATGCTTCCACGGACAGGATGGTTTTTGATACTTATTTGCCAAACATGGGGTCGCACAGGCTTGAATACACCGAGCGGTTGGATAATACTTGGCGCGTTGACTTTTTCCATCTAAGAAGTTAAAGATTCCTACCACTGGCTTCCGCAGAATACCTGCCCAATGAAATGCAGATGAATCTACAGAAAACACCGCATCAGCCACTGCAATCGCGGCCCCCATTTGCCGAATAGTTAAATTCATCAATGTCTGCGGACCCAGGTCTTGATGATGGAGATAATAGACACTCCAATGCTGTGTGGCTTGCAGAGCCACATCTGCATGCCACGCATAACTCCGACTATCTGCTCCCGAAAAAGGTGCAATGAGTAACACAGGTTTTCGGGCCTTGGCAAAGCGACCTTTGGCTTCTTGAATTTCTTCTGGAGTCAGCACAATACACGTTCGGGGATTCTGCACTTTCAGGCCGATGAAGTGTGCCCAGATTTCTAACCGGTCTTTCCATTTCAACCCATAGTTGCCGTCATATGATCCATACCATTGTTGGAGGTATTCATAGGCGGCACAGCATTGAGAAATATCTTCTACTAAATCGTAGTCTTTCCACACAGTAGATTTTCTACAATGAGTGGCATTGGTGTTTGGAGCATAGTTTGCCCCAAGATCTGATTCATTGAGCCACCACTGCCGATTGGCAATAACCCCACTTCCATCAAACAACGATTGATAAAAACTTGGCACCGCGTAGTCCACATGAATTTCTGGAAATTGATCCTTGAGCATAGGAAACAATTGGGTTTGCACCAACACATCGCCCAAGCCACCCAAACGTCGTTCTAAGAGGAGTTTTTCACCGGGACGAAGATCATGGAGAGAAAATCGGAGCCGTGGTGGGTTGTAGGCAACTTCCTGTACTTTCCATTTCTGTTGACTAATCGCAGTTTCTTGATCTTTCGTATAAATTATGACCTGCGAACCAGATTGGTATGTCTTTGGTGGAACTGACAACACGTATCCATTCCGAACAAAAAATGCGCGTGGTTCTACCATTGTGTCTGTTTTAGTGAGCATCATGCAAGACACTCCACACTAGGAAACCGTATAGGGGTCACCTTCTACGGTCCGATAATGAACGGTAAAGATGGTGTGCGTAGCAGCGAGTACATCTATCGGAGTGTCAAGATAGATGCTGTGCTCTGAGAACAATGTATCAACAGCCAATCCCCCACGGGTCTTATCCGCAAGTAAGGCTACTTCTAAATCTGCTAGTAAGCCATTAACCTGCACACTCAGATCATCGTCCCCAGACCGAATCCACGCCTGAATGACAATAACCAATTCTTTGGTCATCAGCGGATTTGGTCCTTGAGTTAGCCGTTCTGGCATTTCAAAAATAAAAAGTGCTGGAAACTCTAGGTTTTCTAGTAACGGAGTGACACGGGTTCGCTCAACCTGTCTGACTGTGAAATTATACACATCTCCTTCTACGATAGTTCGTAGCGCGGCTTCTATATTCTGCAAAATGCGTTCGCGAACTGATTGTCTCACGGTCGTTGCCCCTTAAAATAATGCGGGGTCGGGAGTCGAACCCGCTGATTCCGGTGCATGAGCCGGTGAGCCGCCGTTGCTCCATCCCCGCATAGATTACGATTTTTGCAACATCGTTGCAAGCCGAGTATTTGCTGTACGTTCCAATAGCTCTACTTGACGTTGAGCAACTCCAAACATATCCACACGCGGAGGAACACTAACACTCTTTTTCAACACAAAAAGCGGCTGGATACCGCCATAGGTGCTTCCGGCTTGTGCCCCTCGCTGTCGAGCCAAGCGACCAAAGATGATCAGATTTCCCGCCCGTGAACGTTGAACGAAGGTATCTCCAAACACACTAGACCGTGGCCCTCCACGCAATGTACCCCCTGCGGTCAAGGCTTTCCCACCCATAATAGGAATGGGCAGATACTTTCCCTGTTTTGAATAGATATCATCTAATTGCCCACCTTTGCTCACAGTCCCGAGAACATGAGTTGGCGCGTACTTTGCCCCAGGGTCTACAAAGTGTACTTCACCTTCCAGTGTTTCTAGTGTGTTCCCGCGAACTCTGGATCGAAGTGACTCAATTAATTTCCCATGTCGTCGAGCAACACGAGTCGTGGTGGTGCCCCCTGTTAAATGAAAACTGATAAGATCAAGTCGAATGAGTTGTACCGTGGTTTGAAATAGTTTTCGCATGGCTCCCATTAGCTTAAAGGGAGCCTGTTGAAACATTTTCACTGTTTCTGCAATATCAATATTTACCTTAACGGTCAGTCGTTGATCAGCCACCGTCAGTCCCCCGCATTCCACCGTCGTTCAGCATACAAACTTGCCCGGACATCTGGGAGCAGTTCAATGGACGTGTAGGTCACGGTCCCACTGTCTGTATGACCTACCGCCGTAGTCCCCAAGGAATCACGACGTTGCCACAAGAATCGCAACTGAAGTTCAAAGGCCAACCGAATCGGATTGCTTCGGTCTAGCTGGAGGACCCCGGTTTTGTCTACTGGGTATCCTCCATTGTACATGACCTTGATGTTTCCCACTCCAGGCATCAAAGTATGCCCCGGCAGTAGGTAGAGCAACCCCGTGCTGTCTTCCACATAATACTCTGACGACGGGATCAGACTGTTACCAGCAAACGCTCTGGTCGTGTCGTCATACAAACGTATAGTTTGTGTATTGATGTTGGGGTACGCTCGCAGAGACAAGAAGGCCCGACCATTTCGGCCCCCATGAAAAATCTCTGTACGAACCGCATCCGTGCCGGTCAATTTATCCAGCGTGCGGTTCAGGACTTGGGCTATTCGACCAGAAAGCAATTGCACCATAATATCTAGGCGATTACTTTCTGTGTCTGTAACTTTCCCCATTAACTCCTTGGCATCCGCGAGCGATATAATGTACATTCCTCACTCCATTAGCGATACTGCATATCGTCATCTTTGAGCATCCGGTCTAATCCCGGACGTGTTTTACCGGCCCTTCCGGAAAGGGAGGGGCTTTTTGACAACTTTGGCTTTGATGGCTTTTTGGATGTCTTCTTTGATGTCTTCTGGCTCATCGTCCTCTTCTCCTGCAATTTGAGAATCCAACTGTGCATCCTGTTCTACATTGAGTATTGGTTTTGGTGTAGAGACAGACACAGGTTCGGGCATCGGTTCTGGAACAACAGGGACTGGTTGAAGTTTTACGATAACTTCTTCAACCTTCCAGCGTTGACTTTCTACCGCCTGCAACATTTCTTCGGTGGCCACGAGAACATCAGTTCCACCTTCGTAAATCGTCCCACCCAGATGCAGCGCATAACTCTGCCGAACTTTGAACTTGCGTGCCACCTTTAGTAATGTTGGCTTGAGCATACTCACACTACACCTCCCTTACAGTTCCTCAATGTCAAATGCAACCTTCCATACGTTGGGTGCCGCCTGTTCTGCCTTCAAGGAATCCCCGACCATCCGAACAGTATAGGTGACATTCGTCAAAGGGTGGGTCCAATCAAACGCAGTCGCCCCACCGTGAATAGTATCAAAGAACGAAAGCATTGTATTCTTTTGGGCCGTGGGTAATACATCCCAATGTAACTTGAATAACTGATGCTTTCGTTGCCAGCGAGATCGAGTTTGTATTATGCCATCTGGAGCCGATGACCGCAAGTTCGTCCGTTTCGTTTTTTCCTCCAAGGGATAATCTGGAGGATACAAATCTGACGGCCAAGTGTATTTAGGAATATTCAACGTTGGAGCCTCTCCACCAAACACATAACCTCCGTATGCAAAACTCTGGATAGTGGTTTTAGGCATCGCCGATGTTGGTCTATCTGTTGTGCCCCCTAATTTATAGCCTCCTGTTGGAGTGTGCTGATATTCTACAGCAGATAGTTCCACATTAGCACGGAGAAAGAAATGATGATCATCTGGATCATCTAATGCCGCCAAGTCGTCATACACATAAATTTGACTATTAGTGACTCGGCGTTGCGTAAACGACGACGTATCACCAGGGGCAATATGATAATATTCTAAGCCGGTACTACCTGGAAACGCCCCAGTGTCATAGGTGCAAGGTCGCCACGTTTTCCCCCCGTCATTAGAAAAGAAATGAATGGCCCCACCTACCCCATTTGCGGGGACACCATCTAGACCCATTAAGAAGTTCTGCGTAGGACCAACACTCAAACTGACTACCCACCCTCGCCCAGAAAACACTGGATTTGCTGGGTCATCACTTGGATCTATCTGGGTATGAACAGACTCACTGTAATCAGTCCAACCCTCCCCAAAATTTCCAGATCTCCACGCATACATATATGTGCGACCATCTGTTGCTGTCGGCACATACAGCGCATCTGCTTGTGTGTCCCCAGAAAGATCTATATCTTCTCGTTCTTGTGTACAGGCTTTAAACGAACCTACGAGAAACACATTCCATAAATTGTCGCTAGTAGCCGCAGCACTGAATCCAAAATACCCACCGGCTCCCCGCAAGCGATTTTCGGCAATACGATGATTTGCCCAAGTAGATATTGGTTTGTGTCCTACCCACGTGACCCCATTGTCCACACTTCGCCACACGGCTGGACGGCCCTCGCTACAACAGCATCCAATCATCACAATGTTGTTGACAAAAATTCCACTACAAGCATAGGTCTTTTCAAACACCGTTCCGGCACCATTCGGTGTCCCCACCACTAGGATAGGATCACTCCAGGTAGATCCATTGTCATATGAGTGATAACCAATGATAGAGTATTGATCACCTCCAGCCACATGATATTCCCCCGCCACAGGATAGAATTCACCGTATGCAATCAGGTGCCCGCTGCCTAGATTAATAAATCCATTAATCTTTGCCCAGGACTCTGTATCTGCTGGTGCATACCCTGTCGGGTACACGTCTTCGTAAGTCTCCCCATTATCAACACTCAATATAGCAAATTTTCCAATAGGATAACTTACTGACGGGGGTGTGGCGTGTGAAGTACACAGCAATCCCACAAGAATTCTATTTTCTACCGGAATAATCGTTGCGGTGGCTGCACTTCCTAACGCCACTTGAATTTCTGTGCCTTCTGTAAAGTTGATATTATTCGTGCTTTTCAATTGGCGGAGCACCACTCCATTTGCCGGAGGCGGAGCGTCACTTTGAATAATAGTTACTCGCAATTGATTCTGTGTAGTGATGGGACCAGTCACCAACACATCATTTGGGACCAAACTATCTAAGTCAGTAGACCGATACCATTTAATACCTTGCAGCACTTGAGCGTTCTGCGTTGTAGTCAAATACCCAGACACATAACCATGAATTGCGACATTAGAAACAAACTCAGCCTTTTCGTGCGTGGTAAATGCCGCCCCGGTTATTGTCAGCGATAGTGTTACTGACGTTGCAAAGAGTTTTTGTGTCGTTAAACTGTCTACACTGGCGGTCAGGGCCAAGGTGATTGACCCATACAACCCACTCTGTAACACCGCAGCCATGCTCGCGGTGACACTGGCCCTTACATAGATGTTGGCATCTGACAATGTCACATTCGGAGTCGTAATCGCCAGGGTCGCTTGGCCACCGATAATTGAGGCATCGAAGTACAGGGTTTCTACATCTACTGAAATCAAGCACGTACAGATCCCGTATATCGGGATGATGTTTAACCCTGGAGATTCTGCGTTGACGCTAAGTGTGATATTTGCATAAAGCGGAAAACGTTCATCGTCGGTCAACTGCATGTAACCTGGAACCACTGCACTGATACCTGGAGTTCCCGCCATAACCGGTCCAAAAGAATCTCCAGGAAGAATGGCGTCACGTAAATCAACCCAAGAATATGTTGATGTTCGGGCAGGATTCACTGGTTCTGTCGGAGTGGAGGCACTGTCCTTATCTTCTAGCTGTGTCCCACCGAACGGGACGATAGAATGCGCCGGATTGTCAATAACACTATAGTTATAAAACACTGGACCAAAAGTATTTCCTGGAACTAATATGTCACGTGCTGTAGGTATTGGTTCTGGTTCTACGTTATAGTCATCATCTTCATCAGTTACCTGTCCAAAATTTGGCACATTGATATCTATGCCAAATGCGTTAAACATGGTAGGGCTGTCAGAGTTCCCTCCAAGCAAGAAACTTCGAAAACTTCGCCAAGGGATTGTGGTAATACGAGAAGAATCAGTTGAAGGTACTGGCCTAGAAAAAGTACGAACACCCTCTAAATGTATGCCTCCTGGTAAAGTCAAACTGTTATTGTCTACCGCCTTACTATTTACTCCGACATCTTCATTAAAATAAAGTGCTTGATCACCAGGAATGACATATTCACGGTGTTCCAAATAGATGTTATTTTGAATATTTGTTAAAGACCAAAATCGTCGAGAGTATAGCTCAACCGGTGGGCCATCTTCTACGCTTGTCCCAGTGACTACTCCACTTGAGGTAGGATTTACTGACGAAAGATTGATTTCCGGTGAAAAGACACCGTTAAGCGGAAGGTAGTGAGTAGGTGTGCCAAATGAAAGTGGATGCCTTCCCTTGTGAAACGCTAAAACCTCGTTTGCTGTGAGTGTTCGAGGAATGACAGTAAATTCGGCGATTCTGGCATTTGCATTCTGTCCACCAGTTTCAATTTGTCCAATTTTCACAGGTCCATAACATCCGACGTTTAACCCACTAGCAGACCCAATGGATGTTCCATTTAAATAGACAGTTTGAGGGGTAGCGTATAATCCCAAAGTCAGTACAAAGCTATTCCATGCGTTTTGATTGAGTGTGTAATTCCCACTAGTGATAGTGACATGATTATTACCAAAATAATATTGTCCAACTTTGAGGCTATTGTCAGACGCCTTCCAAGCATGGTAATACCCTGCTGGATCTCCTCCGGTGTACCAAATTGGATGATCAACACCATCAGTTTGACTAAATAGTGGATACCACCAACAAAGTATTGAACCTGAAAAGCCTATACTTTGAAAAGTAATAAGATCTGATGTACTATTAAATAGTCGGGCCATGTCTTATTCCCAGATGATACAGGCTGACCATGTGGATACCACAGCCAAAGTCCAACCAGATGTTTCAAATACCAAATCCATAACCACTGTTTCTCCAACCACCAAGGTATCTCCATCTAATGTAACTTTGATTCGTTTGTACTGATCATTATCCCCACTGGCCCAGGTTAGCGTCTGGGTGCCTTCCGCTTGCAACGTAGCCACGTCTGGGGCCTCTTCAGGAGCAACGCTGGCCCACTTTGGGTTCACTTTGGCTGCGTTACTGGTCGCATTCGCCAAGGCCCAAAGGTCTAGTTTTCCAGTTCCATTTGGAAAAGCTGGAGGCATACGAAATCGTAATCGCCAAATAGAATCTCCATTCACAGACGCCATAACTCCCAGTCCTTCTTCATGCTTTGAATTTGACCCCGCTCCAACATGAATATTTGGAAAGACTTTACCCGCTGTTACCGCAACAGCAGAATAGGGAAAAATCGGTCCGCCAGCCATAATACTCTCCTTGCTAAGTTACCCTGATTTTCGGATCTATAAACACTGTGTAAGAGGCTTTTGCACATCGGACACGCGCAGTGACGACACCCTTGAGTTGAGGAGTTACACTGACCTCAAGCCTTTGTTTATTGACATTAGTAATACCGGTCGTGTACCATTCCGCCGTGCTGGTGTCCTGAGCGGTTCCAGTCAGTCCAGGACTACCTCGATCAGTACTCAAAGCTGCTAATGGCCAAGTAGCAGTAGTCAAAGTACAGACTTCCAACCAAATTTCTAAATTCGTTAAAGCAGTTGCACTGTCATGAAGGATTTCAATTGTCAAAGTTCTAGCCGACCCTATTTCATCAATCCAGGTCGCCATCCAAGGTGAAACAACGCCATCAAACCCAGCGGCATTGGCATTCGTAACCATTTTCCAGGCAATTGGCGTTGTCCCATCACTTGCCCCACCTGTTCGCACATAGGTCACTTCATCCATAAGAGTTCCACCACACTCACGTCTCCCCAACTTGTAGTTTTTCGTCCCGCTATCACAAAGTTCAACGGTAATCGCCCCCACGTTATTTTCTGGTGCATTCCCAGTAAAAAGTGTGACATTGGAATTTAGCTTACATCGAGAAATGGCCAGAGTATGCCCCCCCATATTTGTTGTGTCAATGAGATTCGATTCTACCAATGACAAATCCATTCCGGTAATTGTGTTCATACCGCCAAAAGAAGCCGAGTTAAAATGAAGAAGAGTAGTGGGAGCCGTTCCAAGAATACCGCCCCCCAAGATAGTATGAGATCCACCACCTAACCAAATATATTGTCCCGCATGAGTAAACTCAATAGTCGTGTTAATCAACAACACATCATTGGCGTTATACGAGGAAGAAATGTTCCCCAGGAGCACACTACATCCCGTAACCGCATAGGCGAGTTTTAGCGCACAAGTATCAAATATATTACGTGCGTATTGACTTGCCCCCAACACGAACCCTAGCGTCCCGGCGCTCGCACCATACCCCGCCTCAAATGTGACTCCATAATATCGGACACCAGAACAGCTCAGGGTTAGCGTTCCGATAGTTCGAAACTTAGCGCCAGCCGCCCTGCTCGTTGGTGGTTCATTGACGATATCAGAGGTACTAATCACGTTAGTCGGAACGACCATACTTCCCTGATTTGGCGCTCCACCCAACGTCATTGCTTCTGTGCAGTTCTCATCTATCGTATTATCTGCCCAAATAGAATCTCCCGCAGACCATATCGTCGCGGCGTTTGTCATTAAATATTCGATATAGAGTGTTGCATTAGCCCATGATGTTGGATTTCTAAGTGTCCACACCACACCATTATCGTTCACTGTCCCTGTTGTGGGCCAGGTTGGCTCTGTCGCACCGTGTGACGTGCCCCCGGTCGTACATTCGTACACGTACCGTCGCCGAGCGACGGTCGCATAGGCCCGACGGCAGACCACGCGATCTCCTGTCGTGTAGACTGTACCCGGTGCCCACTCTGCTCGACCAGTTCCGCCCATCGCACTTGGGGCTTTGATATACCAATGTGTCATTATCGTCTCCCTCTAACTTACAACAATCTTTGGATCAACATACACTGTATAGTTAGGTTTCGCAAAATAGACTTTGGCGGTCACAAAGCCTTTCATTTGAGGAGTGACCACAACAGATAATTTTTGTCTATTCGGGTTTGCCATCCCAACTGTGTACCAGGTCTCAGAACTAGAGGTCTGGGCCGTTCCTCCTAAAACTGGAACGCCTCTATCCGTTACTATCAACGCTTGCGGATAATTCGCGTTCGTGAGGACCACCGCTTCTAACCAAACCTCGTCATCTTTTAATGCAGTTACACTATCATGCAAAATTTCCACAGTCAAAGTTTTTTCTACTCCTGTCTCGTCAATCCAGGTCGCTATCTGTGGAGTTCGAAGTGCGAAGAAACAGTTATTTGCGGTGGATACCATTTTCCAAGCAATCGGAGTCGTTCCATCACTCGCTCCACCAGTACGGACACGAGCCGTCTCATCCACGACCGTTCCAGCAAAATCATAAACAGCCATTTTATAATTAGCAGTTCCTGCTGAACAAAGTTCTACAACAATATTTGCTCCACGTCTTGCAGAAACAAGAGTTCCCGTAAACGCATTTACAGATGAATTGAGTTTGCATCGAGATATTAAAAGTGATAAATCTTGCATGTTTGTTACGTTAATAAGATTTGTCGAAGCGTTAGAAAGATCTACTCCAATAATTGAAGTTGAACCCGAAAGATAGTGTACTACTCCATAAAACAACGATGTTGGAGGTACTCCAAGTATTGCTCCACCAAACATCGTGGATCTTCCTAGTTCAACAGCAATACCCTGCCCCGCGTGAGTAAACTCAATATCAGTATCAATGAGACGTGCTTCTCCTGGTGCGAAGTTGCTACTTGAATTCCCATAATACACATAGCATCCAGTCACCGCATACGCTAATTTGATTTTACAATTTTCCAAAGTAATTCCACTATACCAACCGTTATTACCATTGACTGTGTAAAAATGTGGAGTGCCACTGGTCGCACCATATCCAACCTCAAATATACATCCGTAAAAATGTAATGCTGAGGCAGCCGGTTCACAGTATGACGTAGATCGAAACTTAGCACCTACAGCCCGAGATGTTGGAGGCTCATGTGTCAGATCTGAAGTGCTTGTGATGTAAGTTGGAATAACATAATTCCCTTCATTGTAGTTTACATTCCCCAGAGACAGAATACCTGTTAGTTCAGTAACAAGACTATTGTCCACCCAAAAATAATCCCCTGCTGCCCAAGTCCAATCGGCTACTCCCATAATATAGTCCAAATAAATTGAAGCATTAATCCAAGTGATTGGTTGACGTGTCGTCCAGATCACCCCGTTATCATTCACCGTAGATGACGTAGGCCATACCGGCTCCGTACTCCCATGCGAAGTGCCTCCTGTCGTACATTCATAGACCCACCTTCGTCGTGTGGTACTCGCATACGTCCGACGGCACACCACGCGATCACCAACAGAATACACGGTACTCGGTGCCCATTCTGCTCGACCAGTTCCACCCATTGCACTTGGGGCTTTAATATACCAGTGTGTCATGACTCTTCCCTTTTAACTCGTAATAACAACCTTTGGATCAACATATATTGTGGAATTCACCTTTGCAAAAGCAACTCTAACAGTCACATAACCTTTGAGTTGTGGAGTTACATTTACTGATAATTGTTGTCTATTCGGGTTTGCCATCCCAACTGTGTACCAGGTCGCAGAACTAGAGGCTTGATTTATTCCACCAAACGTCGGAATTCCCTTATCTGTAGTCAGAGATGCTTGAGGAAAACTTGCGTCAGTAAGCGCCGTCACTTCAAGCCAAATCTCAGTATCTTTTAATGCAGTTACACTATCATGCAAAATTTCCACAGTCAAAGTTTTAGCTGACCCTACATCATCAATCCAAATTGCGATTTGTGGAGTCCGAAGTGCGAAGAAACAGTTATTTGCGTTGGATACCATTTTCCAGGCGATTGGCGTTGTCCCATCGCTCGCCCCGTCTACACGGATAAAAGTCTTTTCGTCTACAACCGTTCCAGCAAAATCATAAACAGCCATTTTATAATTAGCAGTTCCTGCTGAACAAAGTTCTACAACAATATTTGCTCCACGACGGCCTATATACGTTCCAGTAAACATATTTACAGATGAATTGAGTTTGCATCGAGATATTAAAACAGACAAACTGTACATGTTTGTTACATCAATAAGATTTGACGAAGCAGTAGAAAGATCTACTCCAACAACAGAAGCAAGTCCTCCGAAATAGTTGGTTGCTCCATAAAACACTGTTGTTGGGGAAGTCCCGATCACTGATCCACCAAGGATTTCAGATCTCCCATGATTAAATATAATACCCTGCCCTGCATGAGTAAACTCAATATCAGTGTTAATTAATTTTGTATCTGATGAATAATACACCGAAGACCCACACCCTAAATACACATAGCATCCAGTCACCGCATACGCTAATTTGATTTTACAATCTTCAAAAGTTATTCCGCTAAAATTATCAGCGTTGTTAGGAACTGTATAAAAGCGTGGAGTGCCACTGGTCGAACCATATCCAACCTCAAATATACATCCATAAAAATACATTCCTGAAGAACGTGGATCAAAATGTCCTGCGAATCGAAACTTAGCACCTACAGCCCGAGATGTTGGAGGCTCATGTGTCAGATCTGAAGTGCTTGTGATGTAGGTTGGAACAGTGTACGATCCAGGATTATAAGTCGTCTGTCCTATGTAAAGAGTACCACCATACTCAACCACAATACTACTATCCACCCAAAAACGATCTCCTGCTGCCCAAGTCGTTGTTGTAATACTCATGAAATAGTCAAGAAACAATGTGGCATTAGCCCAAGAAGTCGGTTCTCTAGTTGTCCACACCACACCATTATCATTTACCGTACCACTTACAGGCCACACCGGCTCAGTGGTCCCATGGCTTGTTCCCCCAGTCGTACATTCATAGACATACCGTCGCCGAGCGACGGTACCATATCCCCAACTGCATATTACTCGATCACCGATTGTATATGCAGTATTTACTGTCCACAGTGCTCGGCCAGTCCCTGTGCCTACAGGACTTGCAGCTTTGACATACCAATGTGCCATGAGCGTATCCTCTAATTTGTACTTGTCGCAGTAATCCGCGGGGCTATTGTGATCTCTGCTCCAGATGATCCAACAATCACAGGATTCCCCACATACCGCGCGGCCCAATAGACTTTACGACTGACCTTCCCTTCGACCCAATAACCATAGACTGATCCTACTGCACCTGTCAAATCAAAGGTTCGGTAATAACTCAGGGCTACAGATGGGGTCGGTTCACCCGCCGTAAAAGTCCAATCTACGTTTTTAGATATTGTAAACGGACCATAATTAAACCCATCTGGCTCTACAAAATTAGTTCGGGTAGTTAATTCATTAGGGTAATAGTCATTGATAAATAACCGAAGCCACAAATCTTCAGGTGAAGCAGTACCAAGCATCACTTGCTGAGCAATCACTTCCCCTTCATCGGGGACCACAAGCAAAGCATTGGCTCCACCTGGAAGGGGAGGGGCTGGCGGAACAAACGGTTCCGAATAAGCAGCCGGAGCTTTCCACCAACGATCACTATAAGCTTTGGTTGGTGGGTTAGGAAACCGAGTTGTCCCATACACGGCTCCTACTTTGCCTTGGGCAATTGCATCTATTTCTGGATCATGAATCCCCCACAAAGGAAAATGATGGGTAGTGCCGTAATGTGAGCCAGAATCAGAATCTAACAAGACAGGACTGGTGCCGCGCCCAAACGCAATATGATGATCTAAAGATAACGCCCGTCCATGAATGGCAAATTCCCCAATAGCACCAGCCGCAGAGGCTGTTCGTGCCGCATTATTTCCAATGGTGAATGAAAGGCCCGTAAAAGGATTCAATCCCCCACCGGATGTTGTCAGGACCACACCATTCAAACAAAACTTTGTCCCCCCACTTCCGCCAAAGGGGAACTGAATATAATTCCACGCATTGGTCAACAACGTATAGTTCGTGACCCGCATGTAGCCTTCACCAAAATAGTAGATTCCTCCGCCTATGGAATTATCGGCGAATTTGGCAAAGACGTATTTCCCGTAGTTAAAATGGACTGGACATTCAAACACATAATGATCCAACCCATCATTTTGATTAAATGTCGGCCACCACCAAAAGGACATACAGTTGTCGTAGAGGGTTTTAAACCCCACGGTGGGAAAGACAACCGCATCATTGCCTGTAAACAATCTGGCCATATTATTGCTCTACCACAACCATCGGCAACATCCATGTGGATGTTTTGGTCAACGTCCAGTTAGCTGGGATAAAACAAAGATCCAACAGTAATACACTTCCATCTACCAATGCCCCACCATCTAACGTAATTTTTGATTCCACATATTTATTCGCGTCACTGGCTCCCCAGGTTATAGTAGTCACACCTTCATCATACAATGCAACCGACGAGGGATCAGTCCCCATCGCTGCACAACCCCACTTAACTTGAACCTTGGCGACCTTGCTATTTTCATTGGCCAAGGCAACCAGACCAAGTTTCGGCGTGCCTGTAGGAATCGGCGCGAGTAGCCGATACCGCAATCGCCAAATAGCTCCTGCACTTGGCGCGAAGTGCAGAGAAATATTCCCCGCCATTTCGTACCCGACCCCAAGTCCATCATCATGTTTACTATACGCTCCAAGACCAACATGTACGTTGCCAAACGTATGGGGAGGAGACACGGGGACCGCCGACATAAACGCGCCTGCAATCGTTTGACTCATGATCTCACCTTACTCGCACGTTTGAACAACAGGAATAATGACCTTGTCGCCGGTTACGGTAACTGCGATTGGAGCCGTAAATCGTTCACACCAATATACCTTTCCGCTTACACTTCCTTCAATCCAGTACCCGTACACCATCCCCAACGCTCCAGTGAACGTAAAGGTCATAAACGCTGTTTCAGCCTTTGACGGATCCCCTGGAGTAAATGCCCATTCTGTTCCTTTAATCAAAGTAAAAGCTGCATACCCAAACCCATTGGCCTCTGTAAATGATGCCGCAGTGACCGCTTTCGTCGGGGTGAGATTATTGACAAACAATTTTAGATGGAGATCCTCAGCAACCTCTGCCCCAAGAATAAGTTTGAGGGCAATAACTTCACCTTCCGTTGGAACAACGATTGCCATAACCACGTCCTCCGTTACGGAACTGGAACAGGAAGTTTCTCGCGATTGAACACTTGAAACTCTACTTCATGGTTGCCCGCCTTGACCCCTTGTGCCCCATACGTCCACTGAATAAACAACACATGGGTTTCCAATTGTTTGGTCACATCTATGATTATGTTGTCCGCTGGAACCAACGTAATGGTCACAAGCCCTGTTCCACTTACGGTTCCCCGATCTGAGTTCAGAATACTTTTCTCTGTCACGGTATTGATAATTGCCGCATTTTCATTATTAAAGATTGTCAATTTGAGTGATACGATTGAAGAACTTGGCAGATTGGCTCCCGTCTCATCTACCAACTGGCCCGTATACCGAGCAGTTGTAAGTTCCGCGACAGGCGTTTTGAAAACTGTTCGCAACGGCATCTTATGCCCTCCATGTTTCTTGTGTCAACATCACCGCCTGAAGCGCTTCTACGGTCATGAGCGAAAACACCAGACTTTCTCTAATCAAAACACTCAACAGTAAATTAGAGTTGAGTAGTGTTGAATACGTGATTTCCCTATCCTGCAAATTAACCATCCAACCACTCCACGATAAACTGTGTGGTGGTCAACCGTTCTGGTGACACCAAAAACACCAGGTCTGGTATTCGGGCGTCGCCAAAAGTCCACAACCACACCGATTGCGGAAATGACACGAACGCTTTGGCATTGCTCCAGTTAGTGATGCTACTCCCAAGCATGGGACACCACTACTCAATCGTTTGAATCGTTAGAGGGACCGGAATCATTCCGGTAGCCGTCAACAAAATATAGATATCTGCTGCGTCGGTTTCCTGGGCAGTCAGGGAAATAGCGTACTGTTGATTGGTTTTGGCCACCACAGGATTGGTCAAGGTGGTAAACGCTCCCTGGTCCTTCGAGACCACCCCGGACACTACAAGCCCACTAGCCGTCAGCCCAACCGAAAGGGTCCGTACAAGTCCTCGACGGACCCCTAGACGGTAAGTATTTACCTGTCCAGTAACGTCCACAGTGCCCCCGGCAGCCGAATTATCCAACGTAAAGGCTCCCCGGCCCACAATGGTTCCACCAGTCACCGTACTGTCAATATCCAAATGACCAGAGATAAAATCAATAACGGCTTTATTGTCTCCAGTCAAATTGGCAATTTTGATGGGACCAGAAAAGTTCCGGACAACCAAATTGCGTCCAGATCCCCCCATATCTACCACAGGAACATCACTCATTGAGGCTTGGGCCGCCCCACTCACACAATCAATAAAGTAACTATCCATTGTCCCTGATAAAGCGATAGTCCCTCGGAGAATACAAGTGTAGAGATATCCTTCCAGATACACGAGATTTTCTACCGCACATTCTCGAAAGATAGAGTTCCCATCCAACACAGAATTGATGATATACGCCGTTCGCACTTCTGTGTTGACACATACCGCCCCAGTCTCGATAATTATGACTGTCAACGCAGGACTGCGACCTTCTAAAATCAAGTTCGAAACATTATCCCCGGTAGACAACACCAAGTTGCCAATAATCCCCAACGTATCAAACCCTTTGGACAACACGATGGTTCTGGCATTAGGAATATTGTTGACCGGGCGTTCTCGTGTGCCAATTGGATACTCTGTTCCTGGTTCTCCGTTAAGGACATCCACCCATACTCTGTTTTGATAGCTGGAATACTGTAAGGCGTCTTGCTCTTGCAGCGTGGCGCTCGCCGACGACACACGGTCTACGGTCACGAATGCCGTCGGCTGGCGCACGTCCATATCTACTCTATTAGCATCCACAGCTACCAAGTTCCCCCCACTGAGTGAGCACAGCACCCAGGACGGCCCAGGACGTGCCTGGAAGGCTATTTTGGCATTCAGCAAGGTAACGGTGAGACCAACTTTGGTCCCACCGCCCAGGTTTTCTTTTCCAGAGGCATCTACAATACTGTCATCGTCCATAGACGATACCAGGGATTCCATGGACCGCAGGGTGTCCAGTAAATCCTGCATCGTAATTTCAGTAGACGGAGCAGCCACAGTGATAATTCGTGGACTACTCGACCAGTCAACGCTTAGGTCGTTGCGAATCATAACGCCGCTCCACCTCAACTGCGAACGCCCGCAATTGCTCAGGCGTAAAGACCCCATGAAGCTCTATCCAGTTGGCGCGAGGGAGAATAGGACTCGCCGTCGCGCCATACTGGTCTGTCAGTGTGACTGCTTCATCAAAGGTCATGTTAGGTGGCCTGCGGGTCTGGCGTGAGAATCGGGCTGAAGGTCAACCCGGTCGTGCCAAACTGTGTGTCCTGCGTATAGGGCTTATATCCGTACTTCCGCACAACCGTTCGCACATCAAAGGTTGTGTTGTAGATGATGTTGGCGCTCAGTTCTGATGTAGCATCTGCTGTGACATCCAACAGGGGAGCGTACAACGACCCCGTCTGTCCAGAAGGACTTGGGGATACCCCACTGAACACCATGCCTGCAAAACTCGTATAAACGAACCGAGCATCTCCCACTCGTACGACACCCGCTTGTGGAACTTTATTGGCGTTAATCGTTGCAGTCACGGTGATGGAGTTTGCAGTGGTCGTGTTAATGGTGTACTGGTTCTTAACGATGACTCCACCGCTAATTTCGGCCACGTACACATTGCAGCCAGACAGGTTCACATGGTTCGCAGCCACCTTCTGATACGACGGAGGCAACTGCACGTCGCCATTGGCGTCAGTCAACTGGAAGGCCGCCGCCGCATAGTTCTCTACCCACACCCCACGCGCTCCGAAGAACGTGCCACCCGCGAAGGTGCCGAATGGTGCTTGCTTGGTATCTGTGTAGACCCCTTCGTTCGTAGACCGGTATTCCTCACCGGTATCAGCGTTGATTGTGGTAGCCGAGTTATGGCGACAGATGAATTTCAGGTATTGATACACCTGGGTCATCGTCCGACCCGCACAATCTATCACGACCTTGTATGGCTTGCCCCCTGCTCCATTGTTCAGGTCTTCGGTGGAATCACCAAACGTCAGCGTAATGTCATCATACCCACTGATGACTTCTATTTCACCCGCTGCGCCAAGTACGGCGGTCGTCCCGGTACTGGCCCCACCACGAGTCGTTCGCTCTTGTACCGTTTCTCCGGCTGCGGTGAACGGCAACCCTTCACCCATCACACAGTACAGGCGAGTATTCGGCGTGTCAATATACTGGATACGGGCCGTGGCGGCTGACGTTACCCCTGCCACATAGTTCCCCACATCAAAACCCGTTACCGTGTCCACATCCAGGTAGAAGTCACCAGTGTTCTGGTAGTTCAAATCTTGGAAGGTGTTCACGCCGACCGGGTTTCGACCACCGCCAGCCAAGTTGACATCATTGTGGTCGTACAACCCGTCCGAATCACGCGACATGACTCGCACGTTGCCCGAATCGATCAGGGAACCCCCGGTCTTGACATTCAACAGAATGTCAATGTTACCAACCCCCCACCATGGGGCGATTTCTGCGTCATTCTGAATGACGTAGATGAACGAAGATCGGTACTGATCACCAAGGGAATACAGGTTGGACCAGAGGTCGTTGCCGGTACTTGACTCAATAGATCCTCCCTTGAGGAACTTGTAATCCACGGTGGGTGCGCCGAAGGCCCACCCATTGATCCACTTGAAAACCGTCGGGGTGTCAGACTGGATGCAGTAGTCATCATCCATCTGGGCCTGGGCGGCAAACTCTGCCGCAAGCCATTGGAAAAACTCCAGCGCAGTGTAGACTGTCGTCCCAGAGGTATGCTGAACCGTTTTCGTCGCCCCATATGTGATGGTCCAGTCACTTGCGATGGGCATTGTCCTGCTCCTTTCTTACACTTGTTGAGGATCTATTGCCAAGGTGACATATACGGTGATGTTACTGGTACTAATATCCACCAATTGTTTGAATTGTTTGTACCCGTACTTTCGAACTCGCCACCGCGACCCATTGACCGTGCTCCCAGCATAACTTGTTGACGCAACGCCATCAGCCCCTGTTGTGGTATTCAAAATGAATGGTGATTGATCATTATTATCTATGTATGCAAACGCTCCATTTACAAACTGATTGTTTTCATCCTTCACAATCATTGTAAGTGTAACTGATGTTGGAAATGAAACGGTCCCAGTGTAGCCTGCGGCTTTCCGAATCGTAGGTGTAGAAGCACTCCCTGCCACTGTAATCGCTAAGTTTGCTGAACTCGTACAATTAATATAGATGACTTCATTACCAGATGAACCATCACTGGCAGCGTAGCCAGTTGCCGGACAATTCCACACCATTTCCCCATCACTGATGCTGGTCAATTCTACCGCATGTCCAGTCCCATCGGAGATGAACGAACAGGCGTTCAATTTATCAAGTTCAGTGGTCGTGACTGCAATTGTCCCAGACGCTTTGTCAAACAAACACCGATTAAATGCAGCCCCGGCGTTGGTCACCAATCCGCATCGGCGCCACGTAGAATCATCTACAGTCGCGTTCGACTGAAAGATGAAAGAGTCCATATCCGTAAACGTGCATTTGGCAATGTTGACATCTGCATTGGCGTGCATTTGAAAACGCCCTTTGGATAAGGTGCCCAAAGGTGCAAATGAAACACTCGTCCAATCTACACGGCTGGAAGCATGCCGTACTTCTAATCTATTAAAATCGGCGTAAGTCCGTGGGGTGTCATCAATAAAAATAACCCGGTTTTCATCACGAAAATCTACTGCGGTCGCATCTGTGCCAAATGACAGTAATCCCTTAAACAAGTACGAACCAAACTGATATTGAAAGATTCCCCACCGGGCTGAGTCTGCGTCATTCGCCGTGGCCATTCCTGCGAATGTCCCATACCCATTCGCCACATCCCCGAGTGTTACCTCTAATTTGGCACGACCATATCGAAGAGCATCCACACAATGCGGATTGCCTTTGCTCACTGCTTGCAAAAGATTTGGAGCAGAACAAAAGATACGATACGCCCCCGCGCCAGGGGAACCAATTGTTTCGTCAGCGGTATACGTGGGGTCAACGGCGATGTTACTGAACCCTCCATACGGATTCCGACCATAGTCAGACCCAACAGCATTCCACAACTTGACCGCTCCAGCAGCACTCCCGATTCCAAACCGAATACCACCGTTCGCCCAAGTCGCAATGGCTTTTGGAGCCTGCCAGTAAAGCCACACAGATGCTATGAATCCAGTGGTCCATGAGATGTTACTACCGAAGTCAAACTGCAAACCGACCGTAGCACCAGTCGCCGCACCGGTAGACTGTGAAACGCAATACGACTGTTGGATATAGGCACGGTCCTCTTGCGTCGCCGCACCGCCAGACGTCCGACCGGTCATTTCTGACCACCCGGTCGTGGCCTCACACAGACTTACCGTTTGTAAATCAGTTCCATATGCTGGAGCAGCCATTGTCTACTCGTTACGCGAAGGTGATTTGCAGCGCCCCTGCCCCAAACGCCGGAGCCGGATCCCCATTGTTGACCGTCTTGGGTGTGGTCAACGAACCTTTAAACAGCATGTCACCGCTAGTGGAAGCGGTCCAGGCACTGAAATGCGAAATGGTGCCCCAATCTCCACTTGGCGTCGGAAAGGTGATGGTGTTGACATTAGCAAAGACCCCATTCCCCGCCGCAGGAGCAGTCCACTGAGCATCTGCTTGTGCCACCTGCACTCGCCCGTAGTTATTCGTGCTTGGAACTTCATTGGCCCCAGGCGAGGCTTCTCCGGGATCCCCGGTATGCAAGGCAATGTAGACCGCTGCCGGTTTCCAGGCAGTCTGGGTCCGCAAGATCACATTGCCAAGCATTTCCTCAAGGTAATTAGTCATGGCACTCATGGATCATCTCTCCTTAGAAAAAAGAGCGGCTTACAAGAAAATTGCAAGCCGCTCTTGATCAATATTGAGCCCTCCTGGTTATACCAGAATGCCCTCTACTTTACACCGGCTCGATGTACGAGTCACCGAGAACCAGAACGGCACTGATCAACGCCTTGGGGCTAGACCCACCCGCCAGCGCCGGAGTGACCAACACCTTGACAAACCGCTCGTAACTCCGCAAGTCAATGTTGAGTTCTTGCTTGACCCCATTGGCAACAATCTGGGTAATAACCTCTCCGGTCACGTCGTTGAACTGCCCGTCGCTAGTCGCGCAATGCTGCATCTTGGCATTGACAGTGTAGCTGCTCGGCGAGCCAGTCGCCGCCCCGTTCTCCACGACCAACACAGCCGAGAAGAACCCCTTGCGATCAATCGCTGCACTGGTCTGCAACGAATCCGCCGCAATCGGCGCAACCGCCATCTGCACAGAAATCTTGGTTCCGACACCCACTCCAGACATTGCTGTCCTCCTTACCTGTGGGCTGAGGGGGATTTAGCCCCTCAGCCCACGCCAGATGTGAAGTTAATGGTGTGAGTTAGGCACCGATCACGCGAGCATCACTGCACAGGCAGAAGCTGGCCGCATGCCGCAGGCCAATGTCCACCCGCTGGATCGCCCGAATCCAAAGCTGATCGCTGCTGAACGCGCCGCCCGAGGCATCACCAGCCACGTTGCTGGCCGCGATTTCCAACCCCTGCCACATGCCAATCAGGAGCTCGTTCCAGTTGGCGAAATACACCTCGGAACAGTCGGCGCTGGTGCTCTTCGAGATGTTCACCGGAATCTGCGTGGTGGTCCCGAAATCGTACCCGAGCAGGTCGCGCAGCATGGCGTCACTCACGGTCGGCAGCACGATGTACGAACCACCCGCGTCACCAGAGAACTGTGCCACCTTCTGCCGCTTGAGCAGCCGCTTGACCTTGGGCGAGAACACATACCCGAGGGTGCCGCGCAGGGCATTGGCATCTTCCAGCTTGCCTTCCATGGCACTGGCATGATCCCAAGTGAACACCCCACCCGCATCACCGATGTCGTAAGTGGCAATGCTCGGGGTGTTGGCGATACCCAGCGGCACGTTCGGGCTACCCGCCCCACGCAACCCCGCCAGATCCACCGCAAGGCCCAGGGCCAACGCGATGTCACGCCGCACCATTGCCTCGGCCGAAGGATTGCTGAGCAGGGCCAGATCGTTGGACATCTTGACCAACGCGGCCACTTTCTTCGGCGCGAGAGACAACTGCCCGACAGTCAGGTCACTCGGGGTGATTGCTGCGTTCTCCCCAACCCAGTAGGCCGTGGCACCAGTCAACTGCCGAGGCCATGTCACCGGGCTGCCCACCAAGCCAGTCAACATCGTGGCACCCATCTTGATGATCACGGTGTTGGCACGGAACATCTCGATCAGACCGGTCATAGCTTCGGCAGGCACCAGATACCCAGCCGACCCAGTCCCCGTACCCATGGTCTTCTTCCGCATCTGATCAAAGACTTCCTTCTCAAACGCGGCATGTTCCCACTGACCAGTGCAAATGCCGTAGATCGCCTTGGTGAAGCTGAACTGCTCCTTGCCCGCCTCCACCCCCGGCAGACTGTAAGACTGCCCAAACACCTTGTCCTCAACCGCCTTCAGGCGGGTGCTGATGTCGGTCTGGCCGGTCTTCAGTCCATCCACATTGGCTGCCACATCCGAGATACCCTTGGTGATCCCATCCATCTTCTCAATCAACTCTTTCATCGGATTTTCCTCCATCGTGTGTTGTACGGTTATTTATCCAAGGTCGCCAACAGGCTCGTTGCAGACTGCGTAGCATCCAGGAGCAAAGCATACGGATTCATCTCTTGCGAAGAAGTTGTTGGTGCGCTTTGGGTACTTTGTACTGTACCAGCGACACCCAACTTTCGCAGGACCTGATCAACCTGTTGCTCAAACTCCTCGAGATTATCTGGATCCACGCCACGGGTCTTCTCAGGGGTACCGACAGGAACAACTGGTTCTTTGGGAATGGTTGGCTCAACCACGGTCTTTACAGTCACTGGAGCCGCTTCTTCCTCTTCCTCTTCATCTGCTGTTTCATCCATCAATTCCTGGCAGATGCTCATGATCTCTTGCAACTTCTCTTTGAGATCCTTGATGGTTTTGGCTTGCCGAACGACTTCTTTAACCGGGTCGGCTTCCACAACGACTGCTGGAATAACCGCCACTTCCACTATCGGCTCAGCAGAGGGGACTGTAGGAACAGCTTCCTCAGCCACGGGGGCAGGAATAGACTCTGGAGCAGCTTCCTCAACCACGGGGGCGGGAGTGGACTCGGTGACGAGAAGCTGTGTCGGAACGCTGACAGTGCGAGCTTCCACTCGCAACTCGCGGACCTTGGCTACGGCTTCTTTCCACCGTTCCACCACATCTCTGTCCTCATCCGGCAGTCCTTTGAGAGAGTTGAGAATTCGCTCACATTGCCCAGTCAACCACAGCATGTCCGCCTGTCGTAACCCGATAGCATCAAACCCATTTACGATCAATGCACTCGGATTGGCAGGCACGGTCACGGCGCTTAGTTCCAGGAGCTCTTGCTTTGTAAACTTAAAACCACCAGTCCAGTACTCTTTATCGCCTTCTTTTTCCATAATCGGCTCGTATGCCAAAGGCATGAAGCCAACCGAAACGGCGTTAAGCATACGAGGTTCACTCGTATACATCCGATAGACCGTTTCCGGCGTCGGCGTCGTGATTGGCCAGTCATCATAGTGGTTGCCCTTCTCGGCGAATTGCACATGATGAATCAATGCCTCTTTGTTCTTCTTGCTCGGGTGTGAACCGATAAACGTCTTAACGCTCCGACCAATGGGAAGACTGTGATGACTATGCCCCCACAAGAACACCGGATTCTTCTTGTACGCAGCATATTCCCACCCGTCGGTCATGACAATATCTTTATATCGGTCCCGGGTTTCATCACTCGCTACAAACTCCAGTGTCCGTTCTTTCGCCTCACCTACCCGCCGAATTTCTGCCGTCACAATACGGATCTGTTGCTCCCCACTTGGGAGCTCCGGCTTCGGCAACATGATTTCCATCACATCCTCCCTATTTGTAGTTTCTGACTTCTATCGTCATGTTACAGTCAAATGGTCAGTTTTCGCAAACAAAATCTTTAGGACGCGGCAACCGGTTCATCTCCTGTCGTGTCTACCTTCGGCACCGCGATCACAAAACATCGGCAATGAATCACTTCGGCAGCAGCCCCTTGCGGGTCTCCAGGATATCGGAGCCCATTGGGAAACCGGTCCCCTAACAACCGCACCACCCCATCGCAGGTCTTGTGGGTCAACCGTACCCGTTCATCATGGGCCGTCACCCATTGTCCTCCTTCGACATTTTCTGCCTGCATGGCGAAGTACCGCCCCGCGTTCACAGCGGAACTCATTTCAGTCCTCGAGATCCCCAGGGACCGTGCCTGGGTGAAGTTGTAGGTGTCCCGAATACGCTGCGCCATGGCTTCTACAGAATCACCCGTCGTCA
>Ga0315274_10002279_pt1 | contig 29051 bp, 47 predicted proteins | sample YL17G02_20_MG_FD_203700 | JGI IMG/M metagenome (GOLD analysis project Ga0315274, IMG submission 203700) | Sediment microbial communities from Yellowstone Lake, YNP, Wyoming, USA - YL17G02_20 | ecosystem: Environmental > Aquatic > Freshwater > Lake > Sediment | place: USA: Wyoming | collected...
GATCCAGAAGCCCTTTGCCTTGGGTTGATAGTACTCACCAGATAATTCGTTGTTGTTTGCTGTAGGCCGCCTGGTCCGTACTTGAGGACGTGGGATTGGGTCTGATGCCCAAAGGCGGTCCAAAGGTTGTTAACCAGACAACCATTTATGTTCAACCAAAAACTAAGAAAATGATTGCAATCGTACAGCGTCAAATTAGATTCAAAGATGGATCTATTTGGGAAGGAGGTAAGGAGGTAAATGTCACCGTGGACAAAAGAACACCTCACATAGCCTTATTAACACCAGACAATGATGAAGAACTTCCAAAGAGGATTCACAGTAAAAATCTTTACATGTGGTTTGATGAGTTTATTGAAATAACAGAGGATCTCCTTCAACAAGCCACATTTGATGGTATTTGTCCAAGTCTGCTTGGTGATGATGTTGAGCCAGATGGATGGGATTCGGAAGGTTTTCCATCAGCATTAATGGCTTACGGTATAATTTAATACATAAAGAAAATGAAGACAGCAAAATTAATCGAAGACAACCTGGAAGGTTTTAAAGGTCATGCCGCATTGTATGAACTGAATGTACCTCTTGAAGGTCACCAATTTGTTATCTGCTCTACCACAAATGACATGTTTTCAGGTATTGAAACCTATATCTTTCCTGCAACTGAAGAGGGTGAGATTATTGATTATGGAGAACTTAAAGGTTCCTCAAGAGGAACAACCATTCACGCTCAGGTACTTAGAAATGCAGGTTATACCATAAAGAAATGACAGTAAAATCTATGCGCCATTCTTGGCAAAAAGAAGGCAATCTCAACAAACGATGCAGATATTGTGGGGTATTACAAAGGTGGGACATGTGGGAACGTATTTGGTGGTATGATGACCCAAAGACAGGTTCCACATCAAGATTTCCACCTAAATGTATCTTACATAATGTAACGGCGGTAACTTGGAAAGGAAGGTAAGTTAACCAGAACGGTAGGAGATCAAATCTCTTACCTTCCGCAATGCTGTTAACCAGACAGCAATTTTTAATTAATCATTTTCATTAATACTTCAAACAATGAAAAAGAATTTGTATCTAAACTTCAATCATGAAGAAGAGCAGGTCTCTACTGCAATTTGTGTGAATGGTGAACCATTGGCGATAGAAAAACCAGATTTTACTGAATTTAAGTTAGCTGGTACTTTCCTAAATAAGGTTTGTCCTATTCATATAAGTATACATCATCTTACCGAAGCCTTATTACAATCAGAACAAGATGGTAAGGATCTTGCAAAATTTGCCTTTACAATTGGTTTTCATGTAGCAAAACAGTGTGAAGCTCTTAAGGAAAATCTAATGTGGCAAATGAGAAATGGGTCAGCCAATAGAACATCTGAGTTTATAGAAGATGTTTACAAAATGGCTATCATCTCAAGAACTAAGGAGAGAAGCCAGGAAGATGCAAAAGAATATGCCTCCATCCTTGCATCAATGACACTAGGCATCTTATTAGTTATGATGCAGGAAATGGATGAAAGACACTAAAATGGAAGAGAAAATTGAACAGTTTAAAAGGTATTGGTGTGATCATTACATCCATATCTTGCTTAACCTAACGGATGACGAAATCACAGATTTTATACAACGCTGTGGTGGAGTCATCCCACGGGCTTGTGACCAAGCTCAGGATTATCTCCTGGCAAGTGGCCAAGCAGACGTACAAGAGTAATTAACAAAAAAAAACTAAAAAAATGAGAAATTTAAAACAGGTTCTTATGAGTAGAGATGGACTCACCTCTGCTGAAGCAGATGAGCAAATTCTTAATGCTCGTCGTGAGTTAATGCGAAGAATTGAAGATGGTGAAATGCCATTTGACTTTTGTGAAGAAGAATGGGGATTAGAACCAGATTACTTGGAGGACCTATTATGAAACCAAAAACAAAAACAATCACACAGGTTGGGCTAAATGCCGTAGATGAAACTTAAAAATTGAAATTATGGAAAAGCATTACAACAATCTGTGGAAACCAATTTCTTCCTATTTTGATTGTCCCGTTACAGGTCAAATGAATGTTCTTGACAAGTACATTAAGACATGGGACAAACTTGCAAATTGGAGAAAAATTGTTTCCGTTCCTGTTAAGCATTATTATTACAATACTGGAAATACAGCTTACTCACGATCCGAATCCTTTGTCTTGTATCAGGGGAAAATGGTAGTTGGGATATATGTAATTCGGTACAGAAATGATGGATATGGAACAATGATCTTGAAATGGAATGGTTCTTACGATGAATGGGAATCCTATTCAACCTTCAGAGAGGCTGAAGATTTACGCAAAGTTATGGAATGAATTAAACAACAACCAAAAACAGAAAACGATGAAAACATACAAAGCGATTGCGGTTAAGGGTACAGAAATGGTTGATCTGTATTGTATTGAAAAACCTATGGAATTTCTTCCAGGTGCTCCCGATGAGTTCGTTGATGGGGAAATTATCAGCGAAGATCAAATAGTTATGGAAGAGGCTCCTTATGTTGATGACCAAGGAGTAGGTACAATGTTATTTGCATTTAAAAAATGACAGATTTAACAGAAGGCAAATTAGAACAAGCATTGGAATTTGCCAAGACAATTGGAGACGATAGTCTTCAAAGATGCTTAGACCGCCTAAAAAAGGTGGAGGATAACTATGAAGGTAAAGTACAAACAAATGTCTATCCTGACTTTGCACCTTACAGTTTTGAGTTTGCTCGTTACGATAAAGAAACAGGAGCATTTAAATCAAATGGAGGAATTATCTTTCATGGTAAACATGACAATGGTGGGGATGGTGGGGCACCCACTTTTTCAGTATGTCTTGAACCCACCAACGGATGGCAAATTCATACCTAGAAGAATATGGAAAATATGATGATAACACTTGCAGATCTTCCTAATCTCAAAAAGAAATGGAAAAAGGCTATTACAGAAAAACAAATTGCCTTTACTTATAAAGGTCAACCTGTTTTAGTAACCTATGCTAAATATCTAATTGAGTATTTAGAACACATAAAAAACAATTTAAAATGACAAACGAAGAAGCCTACAACGAAAACAACAAACCAATCTTAAAAATTATTGGTGAAGACGGGAATGCTTTTTATATTCTCGGGAAAGCCATGCGAGTTGCCAAAGCCCATCACATGGATTGGGAAGCAATTAAAACTGAAGCCACAGCAGGTAATTATGATCATTTATTAGCAACGATGATGAAATACTTTGATGTAGAATGAAAGCTGTCTTTATTTATGTAAACTGGAAGGATAGAATAGTTGTCGGTACATTTTCTAATCCTTGGACAGGCAGGAAAGGCCTAAAATTAATCCGTGAAGGGTATGCCTGGTGCAGCTCTATCACGGGATTTGATCTAAGTGGTGCATTCACAGTTAAATTTGAGTATGATGGAAGCATTAGTTATTTATGAGGATTATCCATCAAAGAGTGGTGGGATTATGAAATACAAAGGTGAAGACAAATTAAAATTGTTGAAACGTATTGTAGAAGATCATAGTTATCCAACACAAAGAAAAACAGAGAAAAGTCTGTTAAAACATCTTGAGGACAACAATGGAGATGGATGTGATTTTATCTTTGCCATATTACTTGATAATAAACCTTACTACCTGGATACATTTCTTGTAGAAGAAGGTGTTGTTGAAGTTAATTAAGCCGTACTATGGAGCAAGTGCTGACTCGGTTTCGGCATACGGCTCAAAATAAATTTGTTTATATCAAATTTATTGTTTAGTTTTATGTTTAATTAAATCCTTTTAAAAATGGAAAACTTAAATCAGGTAGTGGAGGCTAAGATTAAGTCTAAACTACAAAAGGGCATGATCAATGTCCAGACAGCAATGACTCGGTTAACCGAGGAAGGTAAAATCTCACGTGACTTCGTCTTTGAAGTTGGTGCAAGAACGAAAGGAAAAGAATCTCTGATCCAATTTACTCCTGACCCAACGTACAAAGGAACATCCAAGGTAGGTGCAACACTTACCTTACCTACAGGCGCAGAACAATTTCAGTTCAATATGCACGCCACAGGTCAAGTAGCGGCTAAGTTACTGATTCCTCCAACATATTTAACCATGTTATTAACAGGTGAGGAATGGCAAAAAACGCTGGCTTATGAAATCTTAAACACTCACAATGGTTACCTAAATCGTAGTCGCGTGTTGGTACGTGCAGTAGGTACAGAAGTACGAGGTGTTTTGTCTGACAGTTACAGACGTTTAAATTCAAAGCTGATTTTTGAGTCACACATCGATGAACTGTACAAACAAGGTGCAGCTCTTTCAGATGGTTACATGGATGACAGTATTATATCAGCAGAGAGTATTCTTCCTCAGCCAATTGTAATTGAGACGGAACTCAACGGTACAATACTATTGGCATTTGGTGCAAGGCTGTCTACATTTGATTATGGAGGCAGGGCAGTTAATCTTCATTGCTTTATACTCAATGGAGTATGCCTTAATGGTGCCGTACGTGAAAGTGTTTTGCGTGAAGTACACCTCGGAGCAAAATTACCAGACAACCTTGGGCTGTCTGAAAGAACGTACGAACTGGACAGTATGACTACCGCAAGTGCTGTTCGTGATCTCACCAAACAGATGTTTGCAGTTGAGACCATAAAAGCTCGTATGGAAGAAATAAAAGCAGCTTCAACCGTCAAAGTTGAGCCAGTTGCAATGCTGAGAAATCTGCATTTTACAGGTAAACTGTCTGTAGGAGAAGAACAGGCAATAGGAAAAATCCTAATGCGTAATGATCCTATGGATGGTGTGCAGGGTGAGTCTACAATATGGAAAATGACTCAAGGTATAACAGCCTATGCAAACTCAGAGGATGTTGCAGATCGCAGACGTTTAGAGTTGCAGGAAGTTGCAGGTAATTTATTTAACAAACTGAAGAACTAATTAAAGATCGTGCTGAGTAACTAAACTTGCGAAAGCGAGGTCAGATGGAAAGGCTATTCACCGAATATGGAGGACGGGCGTTGAAACGAATAAATATCATCCTTCTTTAACCAATTTCTATTAAATGATGGAAGTAAAACAGAACAGGATTCAGATTCGCATTCGTAATGCAACACTCGCGATGGATTCAACTGACAAGATGGTAATCAAGATTGAATTCAAATTCAGTCTTGATATGCTTGATAAAATCAGAACCATTCCAGGACGAAAGTATCATGCGGCAGCACAATGTTGGTCCGCACCTTTACATCCCGAGACAGTTAAAATGCTCGTCGAATGGGAATTTACGTTAGATCCCGCATTACAAAAGTATTATGAAGAAGGTTTAAACAGAACTCAATCCATTGTTGGTTTACAAAACATCCCAGGCTTAAAAGGAGATCTCTTTCCTTTCCAAAAGGAAGGTGTGGCCTTCATTGAGAGCCTTAATGGGCGTGTCTTGGTTGCTGACGAGATGGGTCTGGGTAAGACTGTTCAAGCCTTAGCTTGGATGCAGTTACATCCTGAACTTCGTCCTGCCATTATTGTTGTACCTGCATCAGTTAAATTTAATTGGGCAAGGGAGGCAGAACGCTGGTTGTCAAAACCAGATGTTCAAATTCTCTCTGGCACCTCCGTGTCGGTACGAGTGGCCAAAGAAATTATCATAATCAATTATGATATTTTACCAAAGTGGGTGGATGCTTTAAAAGGTACCAACCCAAAGATTCTTGTGCTTGACGAAGTTCATTACATTAAGTCTGGTCGCGCTTTAAGAACAAAAGCGACTAAAAAACTTAGTAAAGGTATTCCTCACATCATTGGATTAAGTGGAACCCCGATTGTCAACAAGCCAATTGAAGGTTACAATTTTTTCGCGATGGTTGATCCTACCTTATTCCAAAATTATCGTTTTTATACGAAACGATATTGTGCAGCACACCAAACACGTTTTGGTATGGACGTGTCAGGAGCCTCTCACAAGGAGGAACTTCACTCTATCTTAACAAAATCTATAATGATCAGACGCAAGAAGGCAGACGTATTGCCAGAATTGCCTGACAAAGTACGCTCTTTTGTCCCATTGTCTTTGTCTAATGAGCAAGAGTACCATATGGCAGAGGCAGATTTCATTACATTCTTACGCCATACAAAGGGGGAAGGAGCAGCAATAAAAGCCTTAAATGCAGAGTTACTTGTTCAAACAAACACTTTGCGTCAATTAACAGCACGAGGCAAACTACCACAGGCAATAGAATGGATTGCTGATTTTATTGAGAGTGAAGAAAAACTGGTTGTATTTGCAACACACAAATTTGTGATAGATGCAATTATGTCTAAATTTGGACGCAGAGCAGTTAAACTTGATGGAAGTATTACTGGTAATTTAAGAATGGAAGTTGTTGATTCTTTTCAGAATGATTCTAAAGTAAGGCTATTTGTAGGAAACATCAAAGCCGCAGGTATAGGTATTACCCTTACCGCAGCATCAAATGTAGCATTCCTTGAATTGCCATGGACGCCTGGCGAAATGGTCCAGGCAGAAGACAGGTGCCACCGTATTGGACAGAAAGAAAGTGTTAATATTCACTATTTACTTGCCAAGGATACGTTTGATGAAAGACTTGCACTAATACTCGACAGAAAAATAAAGATATTAGATGCAATACTTGATGGAAAACCACATGAAGCAATAACAATTTCAATAATGGATTTATTAACAGCGTATGAAATCTAAACAAGATTTAATCAGAAAACTTGCATGGTCCGCCCACAAAGAATCAGGGATGGACTGGAAAGATTTATTTCAAGAGGCATGTATTGCTGCCTTTGAAGCAGAAAAAAAATATGAACCAAGGCGAGGTAGTGCCTCTACCTTTCTTTGGTTTTGTATTAGTAACCACCTACGTAATTACGTCAGACAACACACACTTCAACATGAGCCAATGGAAACTATGGAAGATATGAGTACCATAAAGGCAGAAGCACATGTAGAAGATTTCTTTGATGCACTTACAGAACGAGCTAAACAAATTGTCAACATCATTTTAGCAGAACCAGAACGTTATGATTGTTTATCATCACGTGAGGCTAAGGCTTTGGCTGCAAAAACAGCAATGACTAAACTGGGTCTTACCTGGAATGATGTTAGACAAGGTATGTTAGATATCCATAAATCCTTAATTTAAAGTTGATTTGTATAATATGTAAACTAAAAAAGAAAGAATGAGTAAGGTTCAATCAATGATGGGAATGGCTGCCATGGCAGCACAATCCGCAACACGAGAAGAACTCGTAAGTACTTTAAATGAAAGTCTTGAGCAATATGAGGCTTCTAGAATTGCAATGTTACCAAAGGAACAACAAGAAGAGGCATTTCTAAATGTTGTTGTTCATTGTGAAATTATTATCTTTAAATGGGTTAATATGTCTCCAGATAAGGTAATGGAGGAAGTAGAACATTTAGAGCATATAACAAAACTTTTACATCCTAATTTAGGATGAGTCATTGTTTAATCAAAACATAAAAAAATGTACAGAACAGACACACTATCTAGGTATAAATCTTACCTAAATGAAATGATTGATGAATCCTCTACAGGAGGACTTACTAATCCCGATTTCTTTAGAAAGAAATATGGTGTTACTACCTCTATGTTTTCCTTCTTAAAAAAGAAGGGATTACTTACCTTCAAAAACAAGAAATGGTTCTTCAATAGAACCGCTCATTTTGATATTAATGAGATTAGCACATTGAAAGCGGAATTTAATCGTTTTCGTTACCAATTAAAAGTCTACGGTAAGGAAGAAGAGAATCCACCAGTTCGTGATTTACCAAACAATTCCAAAATGGCAGAATTTACTACAAAAGAATTAATCGCTGAATTAAAGTCCAGGGGTTGGTCTGGAGAAATTTATATGCAAAAAAGTATCAAATTTTAAATGGATGTAATCCAACTATACCAAGACTTCAGTGTTGACTTTGTAACGGAAGGTCATAAACATGCCCGTCCAGGTTGGGTCAATACAGAGTGTCCTTGGTGTACAGGTAATCCTGGTTATCATCTCGGCTATGAATTAAGTGGAAATTATTATTACTGTTGGAGATGTGGTTGGCATCCAATCATTTCCACGGTTGCAAAACTTATTTATCTCCCAGAGTCAGAGACCCGTGAACTCATACGCAGGTATGGTATCCTTGTTGGTTTTTTACCAAAAGAGAAGAAGAAGACCAACAACAAGGAATTGAAATTGCCGTCAGGTATAACAGCGTTGACGGATAATCACGACCAATATCTAACTGGACGAGGCTTTGATCCAGAACGGTTAAAACAAATCTGGGGGTTACAAAGTACAGGTCCTGTCAGTAAACTCAATGGATTGGATTATAAAAACAGAATCCTTATTCCATTTTACTGGAATGGGCAAATGGTTAGTTTTGATACCCGTAGTATTTCACTTAATGCACCACACGAAATGAGATACAGAGCTTGTCCAAGTGAACATGAAGTACTCTCCCACAAAGAAATACTTTACGGAAGACAAGATGAGTGGCGTGAAACAGGTATCTGTGTTGAGGGTCCTACTGATGTTTGGCGTTTTAGTACATGCAGTTTTGCAACATCTGGCATACAATTTACACCAGAACAGGTAAGATTAATGGCAAAAATATTCAAACGAGTACAAATTGTGTATGATCCAGAACCTCAGGCACAGATACAGGCAAAAAAATTAAGAGCAGAACTCCTCTTCCGAGGAGTCGAAGCTAATGTAATAAATCTGATGAATGAAGAAGATCCTGGAAGAATGAAACAAAGTGATGCAGATTATTTAGTAAAACAATTAATAAAATGAAAACACAACCCCCTGAAACACTCTATTTCTCACCAGAGTATATAGATGTGTTTATGCAGGCAGTAAAAAATGCCAGCAAAAGAACCATGATTAGCAATAAGTCTATCTTTAAAAAGAATGACATGGAAGTTGAAATTTACGACACCCGAGCTTTCTTTCTAATTGAAGTTGGTCAACAGTATCAAAAATTAATACAATCTCGTTGCCCTATTTGTAATTCACTAATTTATGAAGAAAATGACAAAACATGTAAAGGAAATTTGTAAAATAGGACAAGGTAGTGCTTGTTGCCGATACCTTATGGTTGGTAACAGTGGCTTTGAGTGTGGGAAACTCACAGGATTGAAAACCTTGCTGGATGATCGGGTACGGTTTAAAACCATTGTTGCCCGTGGTGATAATTGTGAAGGTACATCAAGAACTACACTAAATGAGAAGAATAATTAACACCTCATTTAAGGTAATCCAACTTACAAGGACATACACCAAAGAAAAAGGTTTTGGTAAACCTACCGGATTGTGGTATTCAATTGACGGGGAATGGGAAGACTGGTGCAGGGATAATATGGATCATTGGATCAAGAAACATGATATTGAATTGGTGATTGATGAAAGCAGAATGCTGGTTATTGAAACCTTTATTCAATTAGAATCCTTTTGTAAAAAGTACACAATTCATAAAGAGAACCATTGGGAAACTTGGAATACCATAGATTGGAAAAAAGTAAAAGAAGATTACTCTGGTATTGAAATAAGAAATTACCATGAATTGAAATGGCATAATAACTCATGGTCATGGATGCATTGTACATGGCTTTACGGCTGGGATGTGTCCAGTGGTTGTATATGGGATTTATCAATAATTAAAGCAAGTAAACTACTTAAAAAACAAACAGTATGAATAAGCCAAGACACTCCTGGGTTCAACAAATTGGATTCCGCTACGACCGTTGTGAGCACTGCGGTGCCACTCGCAAATGGGATCAGGGATTCCAACGTATAATGTATTTCAGGGAAGGTAGCTATGCCCCTCTTTATTGGGCCCCCAGCTGTAAATTTGTAATGGTAACTGATGTATGCTCTCCAAATGCAGTAGAACATTCTACAAATCAGAAGAATAAAAAATAAATTTGGAATGGAAGCTTTTGTTTATTATATTTGCATTATGTAAAAATTTATAACCTTATACACTCTATGAGAACGGACGTAGACCAAGAAGCTGTGTTGTTTGATTTTTTGCAGTGTTTTTCATTTTTTGAAGGAAGAGTTCAAAGGGAGTAGGTGCCGTTCCACCAAAACCTTTGAACTTCTTTTTTTATTCCAAAAATTAATCCTTATGAAAAGAGTAAGACTCAACCCAAAACCGTTCAATTATGAACACATTCAAGACCGGAATTTCTCACGTACACGCACACACGCGATCGTACATGCGCATTCTTCAGAAAACTCTTCAAGTTTATCTTCAGAAAAAACATATTCTGGAGATTTGGTCGAATATTCTTTGGAGTATTCAGGATCATGTTACGGTAAAAATCTAATGCTCCAAATGTTTGAATATTTTTGGTCACTTTACCCAAGAAAAGTAGACAAGGGTAAGACTTTGCATGCTTGGAAAAAATTATGCAACAAAAAGGATCGTCCATCATGGCCTGTAATAAAGGAGGCCATAGAGGCTCAAAAAGAAAGTCAACGATGGCAAGATAAACAATTTATACCTCATCCAACCACTTGGATTAACCAGGAACGCTGGTTAGATAATCCAAAAGAGATGATTTCATCAGCTTGGGTTACAACAGACAAAGAACAAAAACCTCCAAAAGTTATGGAAGATGGTATGTGGTGGTTTTTAGAAAATGATGGTAGTTATTACAACAGACAAGGTCAAAGACTCTCATGATAGAACGTCAAATTGTAATTGGACTCATCACGTCCACGGAGTTCCTGCAACAAATACAGGAAGAGTGGAATCCTATCTTTATAGAGTCTGTAACAGCCAAACGCATGGCTGGATGGTGTTGGGGTTATTTTGACAAATATAAGAAGTCTCCAGGTCGTGATATAGAAGGAATATTTTTTAACTCATTGAAAGGCGGAAAGTTTCCTAAGGCTATTGCAGAGGAAATAGAAAATGATATATTACCTGGTCTAAGTGATCAGTATGAGCGAGAAGATATCAATGTAGAGTATCTACTTGAGACAACCAGAAAGCATTTCAAAGAACGACGTCTTGAGATATTTGCACAAGGCATACAAGCATTACTCCTAAATGGAGAGCTTGACGAGGCAGATAAGATAGCCTCAGAATACAAACCTACAGGAGGTAACTCTAAAACGGATTTAGATTTGAGTCATGAAATTGTATTAGACAGAATAGACCGTGCATTTGACTCAAATGCACAAACACTAATCTCATATCCTTTCCAATTAGGAGAGTTTTGGAATGATCAATTAGTGCGTGGTGCTTTTGTGGCCTTAATGGCTCCCGAGAAACGTGGCAAGACATTTTGGTTAATGGATATGGCAATGCAAGCATATACACAGAAACGGAATGTTTGTTTCTTCCAAGCTGGAGATATGACAGAGACACAACAATTACGACGAATGTGTATTTATCTGGCAAAGAAATCTGATCAGGCAAAGTATTGTGGTGAGCATTGGGAACCTATACGAGATTGTGCCTATAATCAAATAAATGATTGCAAACGTACTGAACGAACATGTGATCATGGTATATTTGAAGGAAAGACATTTCATGAGGTAAGGAAAGACATTACACTTGACGATCTTATTGAAGCCTACAAGGCAAATGGTAAATACAAAATTTGCAAACATTGTGATGAGTATGAAAGACATGGGTGGGGGGCACCTTGGATTAGACCTATTGCACAAATAACACCATTAACATCAAAGGAGGCAAAGAATAAGATAAAAGAATTCTTTATAGATTCCAAACGCAGTTTCAAATTATCAAGTCATGCAAATGGTACACTGACCATCAAGCAAATAAAGACCCAACTGGCTTTGTGGGAACGTCAGGACAATTTTATTCCAGATGTAATTATTATTGATTATGCAGATCTGCTGGTTGCAGAAACAAAGGCAGAATTTCGTCATCAGCAAAATGAGATTTGGAAAGGACTACGTAATATTTCTCAGGAATATGACTGTTTGGTTATAACAGTTACGCAGGCAGATGCAAAATCATATGAGCAGGATCGTTTAAAACTTAAAAACTTTTCAGAGGATAAACGCAAATATGCTCATGTGACGGCTATGTATGGATTAAATCAAGATACAGGTGACCGAGAAAAGAAAATAGGGTTAATGCGTATCAATGAATTAGTCAAACGAGAAGGGGAGTTTGGTTCAACCAATGAGGTCATTGTTTTACAAAACCTCAGGCGAGGCAGACCATTTTTAGGAAGTTTTAAATAAATTAAAAACAATGAAACACGCAAGACAAGATTATGATCGTATTCAAGATCCGGCAGGATTAATTCCTGAAGATGAACCAGTGTTCCTTTTACGGGGACAGGATCGCTTAGCTCCTGATTTATTAAGACAGTGGGCACATAGGTTACTCGAAAATGGGGGGAGTGGAGTAATGGCTGAAATGGTCATGAAACAAGCAAATGCCATGTTGGATTGGCAAGATAAAGTAAAAAAGAAATTACCGGATTTGCCTCAATTACCTAAATCAGAATAGTTATGTATAAAATCAGAAAAGAGTTTCATTTCTCGGCTTCTCACATACTGAATGGGTTGCCGGAGGACCATCCCTGTTCAAGGTTGCATGGTCATAACTATGTTGTAACTGTGGAGTTGTGGTCACTTACCCTAAATGAAGTTGGTTTTGTTGTTGACTACAGGGCGTTGGAACCAATAAAAAAATGGATAGATGGTCATTTTGACCACCGACATCTTAATGATGAAATGCCACTTAATCCAACCGCAGAACGTATGGCAAAGTTTCTATATGAACTATTTGTTTCTGATTTTCCTCAGCTCTGTGCAGTGGAAGTGAGTGAAACACCAAAGACTACGGCTCGTTATGATCCAAATTATGACTAATGGCAACGCAAATCATTCCATTTACTGAAGTAGAACGCCCTCTCCTTAATTTACCAAAAGGAGACCCTTGCTTAAACGTATCAGAGTTTTATGCGGATACAATACAAGGTGAAGGTATTCATATAGGGCATCCTGCAGCCTTTTTGAGAATGAAAGGATGTGTAATGAAATGTACATTCTGTGATACGCAAGAAGTTTGGAGGTATGGGAGTTATTATCCCATCTTTGAATTGCTGGACCTTATAGAAGAATATAAATTGGTAGAAAAGTTTAAAGAAGGTCAACATCTTGTATTAACGGGTGGCAGCCCATTAATGCAGCAAAATGGAATCTACAAATTGCTATTAGGATTTGAAGATAGATACAAATTTAGACCTTATACAGAGGTAGAGACAGAATGTGTTCTTATGCCTGATCCTTATTTGCAACTTTACATAGATTGTTGGAACAATTCTCCTAAACTTGCCAATAGTGGTGTAGATTTTGCATGGAGATATAAACCAACGGTTATTGGTACAATGGCAAATCTACCAAACAGTTGGTTTAAATTTGTTGTGTCAAGTCATAAGGATTGGAAAGAGATACAAGAATATTATCTTGATAAGAAACTTATTCGCAAAGCACAAATAATACTCATGCCAGAAGGTGCTACACGTGAGACTTTAGAGAGTAATAGACGTATGGTAATTGATTTAGCCATAAGGCACGGTGTACGTTATTTAACCAGAGAACATATAATTTTATGGGATAAAAAGATCGGAGTTTAAAACAGAAGTGTATAACATATCGACGAACAAGGTTTAATCAAAATTTAAAAACATGATTTCAAAAAAACAATTAATCAATGCGGCGAAAGAGTTTAATACTCTTCCCCTAGATCCTCCAATAGATACCAATGTATCTGTAGAGGAACTTACCAGAGTAATAAGAACGGAAGTACTTGGAATAGGTTCCGAAGATCCGCCTCTTATTGGACCCGATGATCAGTTTAGTCCAGAAACAATGGAACTGATAGATACATTTATGACAGAAGATGAGAAAAAAGAAGAAGTTGTGGAAGAGACAGAAATTGTAGAGGAAAAAGAAGTTGTAGAACCCCCTTCATTAAAAGAAGAAGTGGACGCTGCTGAAACACTAAAAGAGCTCAAAGCAATAGCCACCACAGATGGATTCTTTAAAGAGATACGTGGCAAACTTAGCGGTTACAGAACTGCAGATGCACTTCGTGCAGCAATGCTGGACGTGCTGAAAGAAGAAGCAGATGCACTTCGTGCAGCAATGCTGGACGTGCTGAAAGAAGAAGAAGAGAGTGTAAAAGCTGTCGTTGAAAAAATTCATGAGAAAAACATTGCCTCTAAAGCACCTAAAACATCTACTCCTGTGGAAAAGAAAGAACCTAAGAAAGATGTAACACCAAAGACAGCCACTAAAAAGAAAGAAAGTACTCCTCATGAGTCCAATGAGGATCTTGCTCTTCGTCTCTTAAAAGAAGAAGCCGATGCTGAAACTATTCAAGCAGCTTTTAATACTGTCTATGTGGCAAAAGGAAAGAACATCACTAAAGTTTTTCTTGAGAAGCGTATTAAAATCTACATGGACATCGCACGTAGAAAAGTAGAGGTAAAATGAGTGGAGAAGAACTAATCCGTCAACAATTACAACTAATAGGAGAGGTTTGTACTCGTGAAGGTCTAAAGGATACTCCTGCTCGTGTCATCCGCAGTTGGAAAGAATTGTATGTTGGCTACGGGCAGGATCCTAAGGATCTACTCACAGTTTTTGAGGCAAAGGGTTATAATCAAATTGTTTTGCTTAAAGACATTGAATTGTTTTCTATGTGTGAACATCATATGCTTCCTTTCTTTGGTAAAGCCCACGTGGCATACATCCCAGGCGAGCATGTTATAGGTATTAGCAAGCTGGCACGGCTTGTAGACATCTATGCGAGAAGGCTTCAAATACAGGAACGTCTTGGGGACCAAGTAACAGAGGCTTTAATGAAGTATTTAAAACCACGTGGTGCGGCATGTATTATTGAAGCTGTTCATTTGTGTATGAGAATGCGTGGATGTTCAAAGCAGCACTCTACAATGATTACGTCATCCATGCGTGGTACATTTCTAACGGATCCTACTTTTGAGACTAAATTATTAACGATGATAAAATGAAAACAAAAAACATTATTATCCGTACAACCTTTGCGGCGACTCATCATTGGCCTGACGTTGATGTACCTGGTGTAGAATATCTTAAATATACACACAGGCACCTGTTTTATGTAGAGATGAAATGGAGTGTCTCGCATGGTAACAGAGAGATAGAGTTTATTGATCAAAAGAAGAAGGTAGATACTTATTTACAGCAACTCTACTCAGGTCACTTTTTAGGGAGCAAATCCTGTGAGGATATTGCACTTGAACTGATGAATGTCTTTAACGCTAATTATGTATCTGTGTTTGAAGACAACGAAAACGGGGCAGAGGTTTATGCAGATTAATATCATTGATACCAGCAGCACGGAGTTCAACAGAGGCAGCTTCTGTTATGCACCATATCTTTGTTACAATGGTTTAACTCAGATGGGACATGACGTACAAATATTTGAAACAATACGTCCTGAAGACTTAGACCGTATTACAGATGCAGATGTGCAGATTGTAACACTCTGGTCTTACCCACAAATTGAGAGTGCCTTCTTATTTGCACACTTTCTTCCATTTACATTTGGTAAAGACAATATATATTTTGTAGGCTATCGTCCACTTATAGAGCAACTTGGGTTAAGATACGTGACAAAATACTTTGGATTTGATCTTATGCAAGATGAAATGTTTTTAAAGAATGCAATGATGTCCTATCCAGACAACTATGGTAAATTTCAGCGTCTGTTGTTAAGTGATTGTGATATGCATCTCAAAACCCTTGAGAAAGGGCATCTTGTACACCCACTCTTTACAACGTATGGATGCCCAAATGGTTGTGCCTTTTGCCCATCTACTGAGAATTGTGGCAAAGGTAGAGTTATACTTAGTACGGATCAGGCTATTACAATGCTCCAGCGTTGCCACTCACTTGGTATTAAATATATTCATTTAACGGATGAGGATTTTTTCTACAATATACATCGAGCGCATGACATACTGAATGCACTTGTAGGAATGGATATGCACCTTATAGCACTTGGCTCAGCCAGAGTCGTACGGAAATTCATTGAGAAGTATGGGACAGGAATACTCAGTATGTCCGGACTTGAGGTTATTGAGATAGGCTTTGAATCAGCCTCAGAAACAATATCTACTTCTATGGGAGTAGGCAAGTCCCTTGGGGATTGTGAAGCACTTGCAGAAATTCAAGAGGATCTTACTGCTCGTATATTCTGGTTAGTACAGACGTTCTTCCCAGGTGAGACAATCTCTACACTTAATGAAACCGGACGTTTTATGAATACATATGGTTTTGATGTAGAAGAAGTTGTTGGAAGATTACGCACCAATGGTACTAAAGGTGGATTAGGGCAATTCTTTCAACCATATCATGGTCTACCCATATTCCAAGATTTGGTTAAAGAAGGTCTGTTTTTAACAGATCGCCCTATCCGCCTCATACCAAGTTACCTACCAAACACGTTTCTTGAGAGTACAATAAAAAAGGTTAATTTAGATAAGTTTCAAGAGGATGTTGTACCCTGGTTAGAAATGTACAATGTAAAAAATTATCCTTTTGAAATAAAAGAAGGGGATCAAATTAAAGACTTTATTATAGGTAAACCAATTGCAGAGCAGATGCGTAATGCTATTGCTCTTGCTATATTTGCAAGAATGGGGGTAATACAATGATGCTAATTTTAAACATTCCAATTGAGCCACTTGAGGAGAGATATTCCAACCAGTGGCGGACGTGGTTCCGAGAAGGACTTGCTGGTCCAGATTTTATGGCACTTAGTATAGATCCTGCAATGGTTACCACAGGTAAAATTAATGTAGGTTCGTTTCTTGATGTTGTAGATACAAACCTGTACAAACTATCACAAACGACAGAGATAATTAATCTTATGCGTAATGCAGAGAAGGATCAACAGATAGTCTTGTTCTTTCAAGACTTGTGGCATCCTGGACTGGCTAATATTGCATATGTACGAGATGGATTAGGAATGAAAAATGTCAAGATTTGTGGCTGTTTACATGCTGGCTCTTATGATGAGCATGATTTTTTAAACAAGCAAGGAATGACACCTTGGGCAATGCATCTTGAGAATGGTTGGTTTAGAATTGCTGATAAAATTTTTGTTGCAACGTCTTACCACTTTCATTTACTTTGCAGTAGACGCAGAGTGGATCCTAAAAAGGTTGTAGTTACAGGATTTCCTATGTATCCAGATTTTACTGAATTTTTTACTGAGAATGAGAAGGAAAACATAGTTGTATTTCCACACCGTCTGAATGAAGAAAAGCAACCTCAACTTTTTGATGCATTAGCCCGGGAACTTAGAGAAGAGATGCCCGATTGGATTTTTGTTAAAACTAAAGAAGAGACCTTTTCTAAAGGTGAGTACTATGAACTTCTTAATAGATCTAAAATTGCCGTATCATTTGCATTGCAGGAGACTTGGGGTATTGCAATGCAAGAAGCCGTACTTTGTGGGTGCATTCCTATTTGTCCTAATAGATTAAGTTATACAGAAATGTATAATGATTTATTCTTGTATGACAAATTAAGTGATGTTAAAGAATTAATACGCAGGTTTGCAAATAACAAAACCGAGAAGTTATTATGGTGCCAACAAGATCTGTTCCTTGTAAAAGGTAAAAAGGCTATTCCAAATATGATAGAAGAAATAAAAAAGTTATGTGATGAATAATATTTACAACTACAGAATTTTTGCAGACTGCGGTGCACCTTCTTATTATAACAAACATAAGAAGATACAGAAGAAGCGTGATGTGATGGGGACTGTGTTAAAAGACAGGAAACATGATGATTACTCTTACACCACAGAACCAGCCTATAATGACTATCGCAATGCTTACATTGAGTTTCTGTTGGCAAACAAAGACAAACTGACAACCTATTCTAACCTTGACGTAATTAACAACCCAAGATTAACATACATAAATCAGCGGATACTTGAAGATGCAGGACTTAAACCAATACCAGTATTCCATTTAGGTAGTGATGAAAAGTATTTAAAACGGTATGTAGACAACTATGAGTATATTGCCCTTGGTGGACTCATTCCAAATACAACTAAGGAGCTCTATAATTGGCTTGACAGGCTATATCGTGAGGTGCTTTTGGATGAACATGGGATGCCGAGAGTCAAAGTACATGGATTTGCTTGCACCAGCTTAAAGTTAATGACACGTTACCCATGGTATAGTGTAGATAGTGCAACAGCAAGGAAACTTGGTAACTTTGGTTCAATACTTGTACCACAGTTTAGTACACGTGATGAGATGTTTACTGTACAAATTTCATCAAGAGATGTAAAACCTAAATTCCGTCTTACACCTGGACAGGCAGAGGTCATAAATGCTTATTCAGAAAAATATGGTATTACCTTACAACAATTAGAAGATAATATTATTGACAGGGTTGCATGGAATTATTTAGCATTTAAAGAGAAAATAGAAGAACTCACACCTCACTGGCCTTGGGGCTTTGATGATAAAAGTAAACCATTTGGAGACAAGGCTGTTAAAATGGAAAAGGTTGGAGCAAAAGACAGACTTACCTTATATTTTGCAGGTGTATTGTCTAAAAGTGAAGAGGATTGTTTGTGGGAAGCACTTGCCCATACTGATGCACCTGAAGTACATAGTGGAAGATTACAATCTTTCTTTTACAGAAAGGATTTAGAATATCTAATCAGGTTAAAACATGAAGGAAAATGAAAAAAGAAGTTGGACCCCTTCTTACAGAAGGCTTTGAGATCGAGTCGGGGCAAGGTTATGAAGCAGGGTCAGAATTACTTATAAAGCGCATTCAAACATTTATTCAACCTGAATTTGCTCAGGTAGGTTATATGGTTGAGAGTGCGAGAGATTTACACAAAAGACATCCAGGCGTAGACAAATACAAAGAATGGAGTGACATGTCAAGCAGGCTGGGAGGAGTGTCTGGTAACACACAAATTGTATATCCTATGAATGAACCAGATGCCATAGGTAAAAAGTTTGCAATGTCTTGGGTGGCAAGTCAGTTACAACTTACCAGTTACCATAAGGCACAATGGAGAATACCAGCACAATATAGACGGAGAGATATGTCTGAGACAGAGATTATCAATACTGTTTTACCTATACTTGACAAAGAGAATGTTTATTGTTATGTTCAGGTTGGATACTCATATTATCTTTTGGTAAGATTTGGTGATTTTACACCGTCTACTTGGGGAACCTCTTTTAGAAGTAAAGGAGGTCAAAACAAATTAGATGTTATGTACATAGAACCAAAGTATTTGGTAAGACAATTATACCCAATATCAAAATTAAAAGAACATCTGGACAGAATATTTAACAAATAAAATATGGAAATAAAAACAGCTGATTTAAGAAAAGCTCTATCCATTGTTAAGCCAGGACTGGCTAACAAAGAGTATATAGAGCAAACAACATCCTTTGCCTTTATGGAAGACCGTGTTGTCACATACAATGATGAACTCTGTATTATGCACCCAATAGAAGGACTTGGATTAACGGGGGCAATACAGGCAGAGGCATTATATGCCTTACTTGGTAGGATAAAGGAAGATATGGTAAAACTTGACGTAGAAGGAAACTCCTTAAGCCTACGAGCTGGAAAGGTAAAGGCAGAGTTCTTCTTTGAACACACAATTAAACTACCACTTGATCAGGATGTTGCCACAGTAGGTAAGTGGCATAAAATACCTGACAATTTACTTCGTTTTATTAAACTGGCGATAGGCTCTTGTGCAAAATCAATGAGCTTTGGAGAATTAACTGGAGTACATGTTACAAAAGAAGGTATTGTTGAAAGTGGGGATACATATCGCTATACAAAATGTAATACATCTAAACTGGCCATAGGTAGTTTTGTCATGCCAGCTAATTGTGCAGAAGAGATTGTAAAAATTGATCCTGCACCAACGGAAATATCAGAAGGGGATGGATGGATACATTTTAAAAATGAACGTGGTACACAAATTTCCAGCAGAGTGTACGCTGATGACTTTCCTGATATATCAAAATTCTTTATCATGGAAGGAGATGCTTTTACATTTCCACCAGAGGCCACCGAGATGATAGAACGTGCAGAGATTTTTGCAGAACAGGATCATGTTGCAGATGAACGTATAAAAATTGAGTTGTCTAAAGGTAAAATGTCAATGACAGCGGAATCAGATCAAGGACGCTTTGAAGAGAAATTGAGAGTAGATTATGAAGGGGAACCTCGTAGATTTGATATGATTCCATATGTTCTCAAGGATGCCCTTGTACATAAAGACACCAAATGTTACATAGGAGAAAATCGTGTCAAGTTTATAGGTGAGAATTGGGCGTATGTAGGAGCATTAATGATAACGGAATGAACAGATTTTCCTCAAGAAAGTTATTGGCAGCACCATTAAGAGCAGACGGAAAAATACTCTCCTGTGTTTCATGTGGATTATACAAAGAATGTAAATCCCCAAAGATGCAGCCTTTTGGTAACTTTAAAAAGAAGATTTTAAACATTGGGGAAGCTCCTGGAGAAACAGAGGATGAACGAGGCAAACCATGGCAGGGTAAAACAGGAAGGCTTCTTGTGGAGACCTATAAAAAGGTAGGAATAGATTTATTTGAGGATTGTTTAAATATAAATTCAGTCAACTGTCGTCCTATTGAGGATGGGGGCAATATTACACCATCCAACTACCAAATAGATTGTTGTCGTAAAAATGTTCTGCGTATTATAATGGATTACAAGCCTAAGGTAATTGCATTGTTTGGTAATAGTGCGGTTTACAGTATAATAGGACACAGATGGAAAAAGGACCTAGGAGGCATTATGAAGTGGAGAGGTTGGACAATTCCTGATCGTGATTTTAACTGTTGGATTTGTCCTACGTTCCATCCAAGTTATATAGAACGTTCAGATAATATAGCGGATAAGACTATTTGGCTGGATGATCTGACACAAATTACCGAGAAGGCAAAGGAGAAAATGTCTATTTATACTGAACCTATTATAGATATAATAGAAGATCTAAATGTTTTAATAAATCTTCGTGGAATAGACCGTATTGCCATAGACTACGAGACAACAGGATTGAAGCCTCATGCCTCAGGACATCGCATTGTATGTGCCTCAGTAGCGGACAGCGAGAATCATGCCTATGCTTTCCTGATGCCACAAACTCGGGAAGGAATGCGTCCCTTTGTAACATTACTGGCAAACCCTGCAATAGGTAAAATGGCACATAACATGAAGTTTGAAGAGGCCTGGAGTGTTGTACGACTGCGTCAGCCGGTGCAAAATTGGATATGGGATAGTATGTTAGCGGCACATATATTTGATAATCGTCCAGGTATTACAAGTTTAAAGTTTCAAACCTATGTACAGTTTGGCATAGTTGATTATGCAAGTGAAGTTTCTCCATACCTACAGGCAAAAGATAATATAGATGGCAATGCAATAAATCAGATATTTAAACTGGTGGAAAAGCCAGGAGGCAAAGATATGTTATTAAGATACAACGCACTGGATACTATTTATGAGTATAGATTAGCAATGAAACAACAAAAACAAATATTACCTTTTTAATCATGAAAGCAAATAATCTAACAATTTGTATTGATGCTCCATGTAATAAGAAATGCCCTTATTGTGTATCAAAGATGACCTTTTATCCTGAACCTAATGAAAATCTATTTTGTGGTAATATGCAGATAGCAGTTAAAATGGCTAATTTGGCTTCTGTAAGTAGTGTTTTAATAACATCAAAAGGTGAACCTTTAAATGATCTCTCAACAGTAGAAAATATATGTAAAATATTTTATAATTTTCCATTAGAATTACAAACCAATGGTCTTAAATTAAAACATCTTCCAATAGAAGTTCTGGAAGGATGGGGGATAAACACCATAGCATTCTCAATAGATAAATATCAGGATATGTTCTCATTCAAAGAACAATTTGATGACTGTAAAAAAAGAGGTATTAATGTAAGGATAACGGTAGTACTTTCTGATTTATGGACTCCTCCTGATGGGTATAACTTCCTTGCCGATTGTACCCAACTTGGTATAAAACAGGTTACTTTGCGTAAGATGACTGTTCCTTCTCTTATACTTATCACGGAAGAAAGTATAAAGACTGCTGAATGGATCAAAGAACATTCCAAAGAAAAACATGAAATGTTTTTAGGTCCGCTATATTGCTATGAATTACCAGAGAATCTTGTACGTCAGTTACCTTTTGGTCCTTCAGTATATGATATGGAAGGGATTGCTGTAACCACTATTGATTACTGCATACAAGAATCAAACAACACAGAAGATATAAGATCCTTAATCTACCACCAGGATGGACATATGTACACAAGTTGGGATAAAAAAGCATCAATACTATTTTAATATGAAAATAAATCCACATACAGGTGAGGCTTACAAACTCTTTCATGAAGGAGTATTAGCCTTTGCACGTGCAGAACAACAAGGCTTTAGAGTTGATTTAGACTATATAGAAAATAAAAAGAAGCATCTTACCCGTAGGATGGACCGCCTGGAACAACAATTTAAAGATACCAATCTTTATAAACATTGGGAACACTCACAACGTGGTAAGGTTAATATTTATTCAAACGCACAATTAGCTCATTACCTTTATGAGGTAAAAAAAGTAGAATCTGTTAAAGAAACAATGACAGGACAAGGTAGTACAGATGATGAAAGTTTAAAGCAAATGGGTTTACCAGAACTTGACATACTATTAGAGTTACGCAAACTAAGAAAGGTACGTGATACATATTTAGATGCATTTGCACGAGAGCAGGTTAATGGCTACATACATCCTTTCTTTAATTTACACCTAGTACGTACCTTCCGCAGTAGTAGTGACAGTCCTAACTTTCAAAATATACCAAAACGAGATGAGGAGTCCATGAACATTGTCAGACGAGCATTGTTTCCACGTCCTGGGCATTTACTAATGGAAATGGACTTCTCAGGACTTGAAGTCCGCATTGCAGCATGTTATCATAAAGATCCTGCTATGTTACATTACATAAAAGAACCTAAATCTGATATGCATGGAGATATGACAAAACAGATCTTTATGTTAAAAACCTATGATAAAAAAGTACATGATGTTTTAAGACAGGCGGTAAAGAATGGTTTTGTTTTTCCAGAGTTCTATGGTGATTATTATGTCCATTGTGCACCTAATATGGCCTGTGGATGGTGTAAACTGCCACAAGGTAAATGGACAGAGGAGGATGGGATAATAGTTGATGGAAAAACAATAGGCAAACATATGATTGAACATGGTATAACCTCATTAAAATCCTTTGAGAAACACATACAAAAGATTGAGGAGGATTTCTGGGGAGTGCGTTTTGCTGATTATGCCGAGTGGAAAAAACGCTGGTGGAACACATATCAAAAATATGGTTATTTAGATCTTTACACTGGTTTTCGTTGCAGTGGTACAATGGGACGGAATGATGCTATCAATTATCCTGTACAAGGTGCGGCTTTTCATTGTAACCTGTGGACCTTTATTCAAATGGATAAGCGTATGAGGGAGGAAAAATGGGATACAAGATTGATAGGACAAATACATGATAGTATTATTCTTGACGTTCATCCAGATGAACTTCAACACGTCATTGAAACGGCACGTAAAGTGACCTGTGAAGAACTACCTGAGGCCTGGAAGTGGATTATTGTACCACTTGACATTGAGATAGAAACAACACCAATTGATGGAAATTGGTCAGAGAAATGCAAAATTAAAAACTGAATTGTATAACATATTACAAAATGAGTCTATATTTAAAATACCGACCTACTGACCTCAACCAGGTAAAAGGCAACTCTGATGTACTCAAAACCTTGGGTTCGTTGTTGGAGAAAGGGAAAGATTGTCCACATACCTTTCTCCTTCACGGCCCAACTGGCTGTGGCAAGACAACCATTGCGAGAATCATCGCAACGAAATTAAATTGTATTGGACAAGATCTTTATGAACTTGACAGTGCCCACTTCCGTGGTATAGATACGGTGCGTGAGGTAAGAAAGATGAGTAAATTAAAAGCTATTGAGGGTGCAACAAGAGTATGGATAATAGATGAGTGTCACAAAATGACGAATGATGCACAAAATGCTCTGTTAAAAATATTAGAAGATACACCTGCTCATGTTTATTTTGTACTTTGTACAACTGAACCACAGAAGTTATTATCAACCATTAAAGGACGTTGTAGTCAATTTCAGGTAGTACCTCTCCCTGAGACACAAATGAAAGGATTACTTAAAAAGATTGCAAGGGATGAAGGTGAAACATTAACAGAGGAGGTATTAAATGTAATTGTTGAAAGCAGTACTGGGCATCCACGCAATGCAATTCAAATATTGGAACAAGTTCTAAATGGAGATCCTACGAGAAGGCAGGAGACAGCCTTTAAAGCAGCCGAACAACTGTCCGCCACTATTGAGTTATGTAGAGCATTAATGGGGCGTTCTCCATGGACGAAAATAGCTGCAATTTTAAATGGTTTAAAAGACCAGGAGGCAGAGAGTATTCGTCGTGCAGTACTTGGTTATTGCCAGGCTATACTTCTTAAAGGTGATAATATATTAGCGGCATCCATACTGGAGGTATTTATTGAACCATTTTATGATAGTGGATTTCCGCAACTTGTATTCGCTTGTTATACCATTACTAAAGATTTATAATCTATGGAGAATAAAAATTATAAGTACATAAAAAGAAACACTTTAGTAATATCATTGGTGGATTTACGAATGGAGTATATCCGTGCAACAGGAATTGAAGTTCCTTTAAACCATAATCATTGTGGTGATGTACATTACATAGTATGGTTAGAAGAAGAAATTCTAAGATTAAAAAAATTAACACAAAAATTAATACCATTTGAAACTTAACATTTAATCATTAATCACATGAAAGTAAAATTAGCGGAGGCTCTACTCAGACGTAAGGAACTGAACGAAAAAGTCGCTCAGTTGAAACCAATCAATGTAAACGGTTTATTTGAAGTTAAGGCTTCACGTAAGAACGTAACCGAGAACATTGATGATGTAATTGTAAAGGTTCCAAAGATCACCTTGGGACAGGTCGCAGCAGGTTATGATTGGTATGCCAAACAACTTCGTTTGGTTGATGCTGCTATCCAGCAGGCAAACTGGAGTACTGAGATTGAGGTTGGTGGATGTATGGATGATTACACTGAACCAAATATGACCAAATAAAATATAAGCAGGATATAGACGTCGGGTCAGACCCTTTCAGACTTGGAAATCTACAAGTGTGCTGGTAAGCACAAGACGTTGAACTCCTGCTTTAAGTTCTTTGAAATAGTGGGCGTGGGTGCAGAGTTGGCACCATTACTCTGAAATGGTAGAGCAAACCGGATTGTTCGTTGCATTTAAACGTGGTCGAAAGATCACAACCAACGCTTGGCAAAAGCAATAGTTTCGTATACTATCTATAAAAAGGGAACTATGGGCCACGGGTTCGAATCCCGTACGATGGAGGATCTCTATCGTTAGCTCAGTTGGTAGAGCAATAGTCAATAGACGTGACTGGTCTTTAACTGGTCGAGGTAACCATTAATACCCGAATTAATTTCATCCGATTGACCGACTGATCCGATTAAGAGAACAATGGAACCATTTATAATATAATTCCGATTGACCACGCACCCGACACTATTTTTTTTTAAACTATTCAATATGAATTACGAAGAAGATATAAGAATTGATGAATCCGCTCTTGATGTAGAGTGGTTAGAGCAACCCAGTCTAATGCTCAAATGGGGGCGTTATACAGCAACCGTACGCATAGATTATGACAAGGCAAAGGAGTCCTTGGAATTAACACGTGCAGAACTTGATAAAGAAATACGTATGAGCCCTGATGCCTTTGACATTGAAAAGATTACAGACAAGGTTGTAGAAAATACTATTCCAATGCAAGATGCCTATAAGACAGCTAGTATGTCTTTTATTAAAGCAAAATTTGAATTAGAAATTGCGCAGGCAGCCATGAGAGCCATGGACGCAAGGAAAGACGCATTAGAAAATCTTGTACGCCTAAATGGACAGCAATACTTCGCTGGACCTAAAATGCCGAGAGATTTGGCATGGGAAAGGGATGAGAAATTAAAAAGAAAAAATGCCGCTATTGCTGCTAAAATAAAACCAAGGAGGATTATATAATGATATGGAAAACAATATTAATCTGTATTATAATTCTTGCCCTGTTTTATCTGGGCAGTAGATTACAAATGAAGGCATGGTTACAAGAATTTGATCTACATTTTCGTGAACATTACAAACAATTTATAAAACCAAAAACAGATGAAAAAGGAAAGGAAATTTAGTTTTAAAGGTAAGGTTATTGCAAGTGCAGAAAAGCAAAAGAAGGCAGGAAGTTCTTACGGTTATTTACTTTTACAAAAAGGAATTAAGATGTTTACATTGGATGAAGGAACAAAATCAGTTGATTTAGATTTCCTACCCTACATTGTAACTGATTCACATCACCCTGAGCATGATGTAGACATGGGAGTAGCACTGCCAGATACACCTTGGTACAGGCGTCCATATAAGGTGCATCGCAATATTGGTGCAAATAAAACAAGCGTTGTCTGCCCAACCTCTATAGGTAAGAAATGCCCAATATGTGAGTTTCAAAACAAGAGGTTTAAAGAGAATGCAGATAAGGAAGAACTTACAGCTCTTCGTGCTAAATCCCGCAGTTTATATGTTGTAATTCCAATAGGGGACAAAAAACATCCTGAAGAGATTCATGTATGGGATATGTCAGATGCCTTGTTTCAAAATACCTTACTTGAGGTATTACAAGAGAATGAGGAATTTGAAGATTTCTTTGATCTTGAAAATGGTCGTACAGCCACGGTTCGTCTACGTTGGGAATCACTGGGAGGTAATACATATCCTGAAGCCCGTGATATTGATTTTGGTGATGTAAGAGATCCTTATGATGAGGCTATTCTTGATGATGTTCCAAAGTTGGATGAGATGTTAAAAATTCTCTCATATGAAGAACTCTATGCATTACTTTGGGATGAGGAAGATGCAGGTGAACTTAAGACTGTTGAAACAGATACAGAACATATACGTGAACGTCGTCGCCCAACACCTGAAATTGAGGAGAAACCAACACGTCCCCAACGTGAGAGAAGGGAAGTGGCCAAAGATGAGGTACCTATACCTTCCAGACGAAAACCTGTAGAAAAGGAAAAAGAACAGGAAGAAGAGAAAAAAGAGATTGTACCTAAACGTGGAACGTCCTCAGCAGGTAAAAGTAAAGAAATAGAATGTCCACATGGTCATACCTTTGGAGTAGATACTGATGATTTTAAAGAGTGTGACAAATGTGACATCTGGAATGAGTGTATTGATGTTAAAGAAAAACGATAGGTATGTCTATACTTAAAATTAAGAATAAGGGTGGAGACGAGATGCAATTTATTGGAATTAACGTACCAATTTTAATAAATAAATATCTCGCTCTTTACGCTTTATCTAAAGAGGTGTCTAAATCTATAGTTATCAGAAACATACTTGAGAATTGGATGATTGGACAAAGATCTAAAGATTCCATACGATCTCTAATTGACAAGATTGTAGACAAATGTGTATTGTTATGGCACATAGAAAAGACGGTACATCCTAATACCACACTCTCTTCTTATCTCGAACAGTTAAGAATAGAATTAATACAAAAAGGTATAGAAGGAGTGCATATAAACCAAATTATAAATGGGGTAAGAGATGGAGAGACAACGAATAACAAAACCACTAAGTCTACAGATGAGAGAAAGAGTTAATACCAAAACAAAAAAGGAGGAATTAGATGGCAATTTCAAGACTATCATCAGTACCGGATCAACCCTTCTTGATCTGTCACTTTCTGGCGGAAGAGTTCGAGGAGGCGGACTTCCAGGGGGAATTTTGGTGGAAATATTTGGACCCTCAGGTTCAGGAAAAACTGTGCTTCTTTCTGAGATCGCTGGTGCGGTCCAACGTCTCGGAGGTGACGCTATCTTTTACGACCCTGAAGCTCGTTTAGATAAAACATTTGCCAAACTTTTTGGACTACAGATAAATGAAGAGAATTACAAAAGGCCTAATAAAGTAACTGAAGTTTTCCAAGCCGTACGTAATTGGGAACCAAAAGATCCAAACATTATCAATGGTGTGTTTGCTGATAGCCTAACGGCATTATCCACAACAATGGAAATGGACAATGTAGAAGGCGATAGAATGGGAGGAAGACGTGCTAAAGAGTTTTCAGAGGAACTACGTCGTACATGTCGCATTATTGCTGATAAAAATTATCTTATGGTCTGTAGTAATCAAACGAGACAAAAAATGGATGCAGGTCCTTATGAGCAAAAATGGACCGTACCTGGTGGTGAAGCTATGACATTTTATCCAAGTATACGTCTAAAATTTAATAAGCCTAATAAAATATGGCAAAAGGAGAAAGTTGCAGGTAAGGAGGTTAAACGTGTTATAGGTGTTGAAGTTGATATTGAGGTATTTAAATCATCTATTTGGAAACCTTTCCATATTGCTCCTGTTACCATATTATTTGACTATGGTATAGATGATATAAGACAAAATTTGCAATTTATGAAAGATCATACTGGTGCAAAGGTTTATATATTTGAAAATACTCCATTATCCAACTCTATGGAAGAGTCTATTCATCTGATTGAACAGGATAAACTTGAACAACGATTACGCAATGAGGTTATAGAACTCTGGGAAGATATTGAAAGTAAATTTAAACAAGAACGTAAACCAAAACGATAAATGGCATTAGTAATTAAACAAAAAGGAAAATTGATAGGTAAAGCCTACTCAAGAGAGGAATACTTTTTTAAGAAAGCTCACCCATTCCGCTGGTGGCTTGGTAATG
>Ga0315274_10002281_pt1 | contig 29045 bp, 35 predicted proteins | sample YL17G02_20_MG_FD_203700 | JGI IMG/M metagenome (GOLD analysis project Ga0315274, IMG submission 203700) | Sediment microbial communities from Yellowstone Lake, YNP, Wyoming, USA - YL17G02_20 | ecosystem: Environmental > Aquatic > Freshwater > Lake > Sediment | place: USA: Wyoming | collected...
AAATATCGGTTTCTATACACGGATCGCAAACGCAAAACGGGGGGGAACCCCCATACTACAATTATCTAATATTTTTTGTATCTTTACTAAAAAAAAGCCATGAGAAAACCATTAGATTTATCAAACAGTATTTACCAACAGAGAGGATTTAAAAACGAAGTTGGTGGATTAGGCATGAGTGCCGGTATGCAAATTAACAACAGACCTGATAGCTCATCGGGTATTCAGAAGATGGTGGATATGAAGAAGAGTATTAGGAGAGCGGAGAAGATTTCAACCATGTCAGAGGCGGTAGCTTTGGGGGGGATGAAGGAGGATATGATGGGAGGATGTGGATATTAGGTTTATTGTGTTCTTATGAATATTGGGTCGAGGGGGTGTTTTTACACCCCTTCTTTTATTAATTTATTTTTTAATATCACTAATAATCTAGTATTTTATGTCTTTTATTTATTTATTTATGTCGTTTTTATGTCGAAAATAATACTATAAAGTATTGATTATCAATACTAATGTCGAAAATGTCGATTTAAAAGAGAAACTGTAGCCATAAAAATATAATAAAAGGAGATAAATATATAGAGAGAATAGGGAAAAATAAAATGACATTTCGGTATGGGAAACAAAAGCAATGAGGAATGGTTTATGGTTTTGATGCTAATAGCTTCGCTACTAGCATATATATTTTTTTTGGTTGTTTGTTGGAAGTTGGTATCTTTGGTTTCATAAATTTAATTCAATATGATGTTAGACAATTCAGGGTACAGTCCAAAGGACTTGCAATTTGGTGAGCAGGGTAGACAAAAGCTTATCAATGGTGTTATGAAAATGTCAAGGGCTGTTAAGAGCACTTTGGGGCCTAACGGCAATACTGTTTTGATAGAATCCACAAATCATACGCATGGCATAACGGTTACAAAGGATGGTGTAACTGTGGCAAAGTCTGTTGACTTACTTGATCCTGTCGAGAACCTTGCGGTTCGGATGATGAAGGAGGCAGCGGACAGGACGGCAACGAGTGCCGGTGATGGTACAACTACCGCGATTGTCTTGACTGAGGCATTGGTGTTGGGTGGCAATGAGCTGATAAAGGAGCACCATAATCGGACTGCGGTGTTGAGACATTTGGTGGAGATGTCAAACGAGGTGGTGGAGAAGTTGAAGGAGAAGAGTAAAAAGGTTACGAAAAAGATGTTGTTGGATGTGGCGACTATATCTGCGAACAATGACAAGAGCATTGGTTCAATAATTTCAGAGGTGTACAAAGACGTTGGCAAGAATGGTATAGTGACGGTGGAGAAGAGTCAGTCCTCTGAGACGTATGCGGAGACCACTATGGGCTTAAAATTTGATAGAGGATATCTTAGTCCACTTTTCATTAACGACCAAAAAAAGGACGAATGCGTGCTTGAGGACGTGATGATACTTGTGGCTGACATTGAGATAGCTAACATATTGCAAATTGAGAACGTGCTTAAGCCAATTATCAGCGAGGGTAAGAAGCTTTTGATAATCTCTCCGTGCAATGGGAACGTGGTGAACACGTTGGCTGCGAATGTGATGAAGGGGAACTTGAAGGTTTGTGCGGTTGCTCCTCCAAATTTTGGATACAAGCAACACGAGATTATGCAAGACATTGCAACAAGTGTTGGTGCTACATATTTTAGCGAGAAGACAGGTGATGACCTAAGCCATATTAACTTTGGCAATCTTGGTCACGCTGCCAAAATAATTGTTAGCAAAGACAAGACTGTTATCATCAAGTCAGCACTTAAATCAAAGAAAGAAGAGATTGACCAAAGGGTTGCACAGCTTTGGGACGCACATGCTCAGGCAAAGCGCAAAGCAGACAAAGACTTTATCTTGGAGCGCATCGCTTCACTAACAGGTGGTATTGGTGTAATCTTCGTTGGTGGTCAAACTGACCTAGAGCAGAAGGAGCTATACGATAGAGTTGATGATGCGGTGTGTGCAGTTCGCTCAGCACTTGAAGAGGGCATACTTGCAGGTGCAGGCAAGGCATTGGCTGAGATAGCTATTGCGCATATTGACGAGTCTGACTATACTAACGATGAGATTGTTGCAAGTAAAATTTTACATAGCGCACTCTTATCGCCTCTAAATCAAATACTTACAAACGCAGGGTTAAATATTTCAGACATTTACGATGGCAATGAGCAGGAGGGTCATGGATACAATTTGAAGAGTGGAGAGATGGGTGACTTGATTGAGATGGGTGTTATTGACCCGTTGAAGGTTACAAGGTCAGCGTTACAGAACGCGGTGAGTGTGGCAGTTACAATTCTTAGCACTAATGCAATAATCACAATGGCAAGAAGTTATGAGTCAAACACTAAGTAAAATACAAAAAGCGTACCCTGACGTTGTGTTCGATACGGTCAAGGGATTTGATGAGGCTGTTATAGGGTTGGACCTAGACACATCACGACTAATCTACTCAGTTACAAAGTGCTTGGACATCTTGGTATATACTGACGGTATGGACGAAGAGGACGCAGTTGAGTACTTTGAGGAGAAGATGCGTAGTCAAGACGATGACGATGAGCAGTTAGTAATATGGGCAAATACTGAATTTTAAAATCAAATAATATGGATTCAAGAGAAATGACATTTGGAGAAAAATTAGTAGGAATTACATTCAATCCATCAGCAGATGATAAGGTTGCAAAAGCAAAACAACTTTGTGCAGAGTTGGCTGACTTGTTAAAAGAAGACTCTATGACTAAAGAACCTACGTATCTTTCATCGACACTATACGACCACGCAATAGGTGAGATATTAAATGCGCAGATGAATGTGGTAAAAGTTCTAACACTTAAATACTAAACACATGACACCCATCGGGAAATATATAGTTGTTAAAACAATTGAAGAGGACATCAAAACTGAATCAGGGTTATACTTATCAGGAGATGATGCCAATCAGCTAAGGTATAAAAAGGGTATCGTTGAGAAGCCCGGAACAGATGTGACTGTTATCAATGAAGGTGATACCATCTACTATGATAAAGGTCATGGGTTCACGATGATTATCAACGATACTCAGTTTACCATTATTCAGGAGCGCGATGTTGTGGTTGTACTGTGAGCTTCGTGCCACTTCTTTCTAACTTGCTCATTCATGTTCTTAATCATGATGATATATCTCTTGTCATTAAAGCCAAGCTTTTCTTTGTGGAATATGTTGTCATTGTTTAGGCTAATAGGTATTTCTTCCCCATTCATTTTTTTATAGATTGTTGTTATTAATCTTTTCCCTCTTGGCGAAAGTTGGTATAGTGTCTTTTCTTTGCGTTTTCTTTCTCTAAAAACTGATATCCATCCGTCTCTCAAAAGGTCTTGAAATCTTGTAACCTTCCATCCGAGAATGGTATCAAACTCTTCAAATTTCATTTTGCTAAACTCATCTTCAGAGTACAGGAAGAACATCAAATCCAAATCGGGTTCAGTTAGTCCTGTTTTTTTCTTGTAGTAATATCGGATAACTCTCCAATATTTCATGTAGTCGTAGTTTCTTATTTTCATTTAATTAAATTTATTATCTTTGTTTTGTAAAGTTAATAAAATGGCAGAAGATAAAAAAGTAGACGACACTAAAACTATTGCAGCTGAGGTTGCTAAATTAAAGAGTGACAACACAATGCTTAAGAAGATTATCACTCAAAAGAAGTCATCTAGAGGTCCTGCCAATTCAAACAGACCAAAACAATTAGGCAAATTACAAACATTGCAAACATTATAAACCTTAAAAAATAAAACAATGGCAACAAAAGCAACTCCAAATTTACCTGCATCTTCAAGAATGCAAATGCCTAGCGGCGGTGCAAAAGCAACAGGTAAAATGATCAAAGAAACAGGTGGCATGAAAGGTGGTTCGAAAGGAGCTACTAAAAAAGTAATGACTGCTGCTAAAGGCAAAGGCATGACAAAAAAAGGAGGGTACTAATCATGGCAAAGAAAGAAATTATAACCGAAATCCCTAAAGAAGTAGTTACTCAAGAAGTAGTTGCTAAGGAAGTAGTGAAAACTGAAGAAGTTATAGTTAATGGATTGAAGTATGAACATCAAGTTGGACATCCAAGTAGAAGTTTTAAAACTCCAATTCAAAACAATGGCTGATAAGTCAAAAATGAAATGCAACCATCCTGTTCCGTCTGATAGGCCGGAAAAGAAAAAAATGGTTAAAGCTTGTAGTGGAGGAGTTGAAAAGCTCCTTCACTTCGGAGCTACAGGTTATGGCAACAATTACTCTGCTGCGGCTCGTAAGAGTTTTAAGGCAAGGCACGGTTGCGATACAGCAAATGATAAATTAACACCGAGATATTGGGCTTGTAAAAATCTTTGGGCAGGTCCGGGAGGTTCTACCACTTCTAATCCAAAAGGTAGAAGAGGAAAATATTAAGACTATGAAAACTTCAATGAAAAAAATAGTTAAGAAAGCTGCAAAGTTTGAGTCTAAGAAATCATTAGATGGAGCTATGAAGTTTTTGAAAGGTAATGTAAGTAAACCTATTAAAAAGAAAAAATAATGCCTGAAAAGAAATCAAAAGGGAGAGACTACCCATTATCTGCAACTCCTGCTTTTAAAGCTGTATCTGATAATACGCGCGTAAGTAAAAGAAATCCAAAAGGAGAAGAAGCTGCTCCTTATCTTAAAAATTCAAGAGAAGATTTGGCTATAGCAAATGAAATGTACAGAAATGCCAAGTATAATTTAAAAGGATATCCTGCGCAAAGACAAAAAGAACTTGGAGATTTTTTTGCAGGAAATGCTTATAAAGAAAGAAAGCAAGCAGATAGTATTTTAAGAAAAAAACCGTAAATAATGCCTAAAGACGCCTGTTATAAAAAAGTAAAAGCACAGTATGATGTTTTTCCATCAGCAAGAGCTTCACAAGCTATTGCTAAATGTAGGAAGTCGTCAGGTAGCGTGAGAAAAACGGAAGAGGGTAGTGCATTGAAAAGATGGCAAGCTGAGAAGTGGGTAGACACAAAATCAGGCAAAGCTTGTGGGGCAGGAGGTAAGAATGAGTATTGCAGACCGAGCAAACGTGTTTCATCTGCAACACCAAAGACAAAAAGCGAATTATCTTCTTCTCAATTGGCTTCAAAAAAAGCAGAGAAGTCAAGAGTAGGAATGGGAAACAGAGTATCTAAAATCTAAAAAATAAAACTATGAACAAAGAACAAGTATTAGGAATGATCAGACATGCATTAACATTTATTGGTGGTGTATTAGTTATCAAAGGTTTATCAACTGAAGCTAATGTTGAAGAAACAATTGGCGCTGTTATGACTGCAGTTGGGTTCTTGTGGTCGGTTATTAAAAACAAATAAAATCAAATCATATGCAACAAAGTAAAGGACTAGGCGACACAATTGAAAAGTTTACAACGGCTACAGGAATAAAAGCAGTCGTTCATAAAGTAGCAACTTCGGTTGGTAAAAAAGATTGCGGATGCAACAAAAGAAAAGAAGCTTTAAATAAGGCTTTCCCTTATAACTACAAAAAAAATTAAACCATGTCTTTATTTAAAACAACATTTACAAGAGCGTTAAGAGCGCATCCTTCAAATGATGCTGATATTGCGTATCCTACACCAATAGAATCAGGAACAGTTACAACAGTAACCGCTTCCAAATTGATTGATTCTACTGCTACATTTATTACAAATAATGTAAGACAAGGAGATGTTGTACATAATGATACATTAGGAACGGCAGCTACTGTAGTTTCGGTTGATAGCGAAACTCAGCTCACTTTAAATGCAAATATATTTACTGCAACATCACAAGCATTTGTTGTTTATGCTATGTCACCACAAACAAGTATGGGGAATCCCGGTTGTTATTTGTATATAGGTGGTACAGGTACTGTATCTGTAATTACAATAGGTGGAGATCAGCTTACTTTTAATGGAGTTCCTGCAGGTACAACACTTCCTATTCAAGTAACAAGATTAAGAGCAACAGGAACTACAGCAACATTAGTAAATGCACTTTGGTAGTCTTTTTAAAAAAAAATATTATATGGTACATTTTGAAGATGCAAAGGTTTTAGGTGCGAATTTGATATGTATGATTACATTGCAGATTCCAAGTATACCTACTGATTTACAAAGTATATTGTTTTTGGCTACTATAATTTATACAGTAGTTAGAATAGCAAACGAGGTGAAGAAATTCGTGCATAAAAAGTATACTGAAGACAAAAAAGAACAAGAATGACTACACAACAGGTTGTAAAAAAATACGGTACTGCAAATATTACAGGAGAAGGATACTTAGTAAGTATTGATTTGCCGTACCCTATGAGAATAGCTTGGGATACTAATACTACAGTTAATACAATGAGATGTCATAAGCTTGTTGCTGATAAGTTCAAAGCAGTTTTTAACGCATTGCTTATCCATTATGGGTACGACAAGATAAAAGAGTTGGGAATTGACTTGTTTGGTGGTTGTTTTAACTATAGAAAGATGAGAGGCGGGTCGGCGTGGTCAATGCATTCTTGGGGAATAGCGATTGACTTAGATCCTGCAAGAAATACATTAAAAGAAACAAGTAAAACAGCTAGATTTGCAAGACCTGAGTATAAACCAATGATTGACATATTTTATAGTCATGGATTTATTTCATTAGGAATAGAAAAGGGGTTTGATTTCATGCACTTTGAAATTTTAGAATAATGCCTGATAAAAAAAAGTTTAGCGAAACAAAGGTTGGGAAGTTTTTAAAAGACAAAGCTCCAAACATATTGAATGTGGTAGGAGATGTATTGCCAAGTAATGGTGTGTTGGGTATAGTTAAGAATTTAATAGGTAGTTCTGAGGAGTTATCACCTGAAGACAAGCAAATAGCCTTTGACCAACTTAAAGAAATGTACTCATTAGAGATTGAGGACAAAGCTTCTGCAAGAAATAGAGAAATTGAGGTTGCAAAAATGCATAAATTTGATTTTCTTTTTTATCTTACAGGCATAATAGGGTTGGGAGTGTTTTGTTTTATCGTTTATGCGATTGTTTATTTACAAATACCTGAAGCAAATAAAGAAATATGGATACATCTTATTGGAATTTCAGAAGGCGTAGTACTATCTATTTTTGGTTACTACTTCGGAAGCTCAATTAAAAGAAACATAACTTAGTCACAATTAAAAATCAAATAAAATGCAAGATCAAGTAATGATTACACAAGAAGAATTAGAATTAATTCAAGGAATGAACGCTGATTTCTCAAAAGCAAAGATGGGATTAGGCGATTTAGAACTTCAAAAGCAAGGATTGTTAAAGCAGATTGATGAGTTAAGAATGACGTTTGCAAAAAACGAGCAAATGCTTATTGAAAAGTATGGTACTGATGCAGTAATTAATATCCAAACAGGAGAAGTAACTAAAAAACAAGATTAATATGACACCGGGAAAATTTATTGGAATATTATTCCATTCAAGAGACACAATGCATATTGCGCATTTGCAAACAACAAGTTTTGCAGAGCATAAAGCATTGAATGGTTATTATGATGGCATTCTTGACTTGACTGATACTTTTACTGAAGCTTATTTTGGTAGATTTAAAAGATGCGAGATTGTTATACCTGAATCAAAAAATATGGATGCTACTGCTCATTTAAAGGAGTTGCAATCTATTATAGATACTGAAAGAAACAATTATCCATCTGAGATTCAGAATATAATGGATGAGATGTTGGGATTGATAGACAAGACATTGTATCTTTTGACATTAAACTAAAAAGTCATTGGCTAGAATAAGTACATACGTAATTGACGGCACTATAGTTGATGATGATAAGGTTATTGGTAGTGATGCCAATAACTCTATGATTACCAAAAACTATACTGTTCGTGATTTAGCGGCATATATAGGTTATTCAATAGGGAATAATTTACTTGTTCCTTATGTAAATGCTTCTCAAAATGTAGACTTAGGTGCTTTTAATCTAACGGCTAATAGTATAATAGTTGGCAATCAATTAATTTTAGGTGGTACTGCAGGATTGGTAGGGCAAGTATTGATGAGCAATGGTAGTGGAAGCCCTGCGTCTTGGACTTATAATATTGGTAGTCAAACACTTAGAAATGTATTAAATCAAGGCAATACAGGTAATAAGAATTTGATATTATCTAATACCACAACATCTACAATAGCTTTAGATTTAGAGAAGTTGTATGGTCAAAATGTAGGATTGTATGTATTTGATAATCTATTGAATAGTTCATCTGCATTATTTCCAAATAAATTAGATGTTCAAGAAAGTTCATTACAAAAAACAGCTTCATATTCAGCAAGTGGTATAAGATATTCAAACAATGGATTTAATGTAGATATTAATCCAAATACTTATGCTAATCAAACACTTTTATATCCTTCAAATAGCGGAGTTTTAGTTACATCGGTAAATGGTAATCCTGCTGATTTAACAGGTAATGTAACATTAAGTGGATTAGGATTAGGAACGGTTACATCTGTAGCTGTTACTCCGGGAACAGGAATATCAGCATCTGTTGCAGATGCTTCTACAACTCCAAATATTACAATAACAAATACGGCGCCTGACCAAGTGGTTATATTAAACGAGGGTGCAGGTATAGACATTACAGGTACTTATCCTAGTTTCACAATTGCAGCAACAGGTAGTGGTACAACACCAACATTGCAAGAAGTATTAGCAGCAGGTAATATATCTGAGAATAATTTAAATATAACATTGTATGATTCTGCAGGACAAAACAATTTTGTTACAATTTCTCCAACTACAGGATTCCAATATGCTAATGATTTAGTAAATGGAGATGTAGCGGCAGTTAATGGTGACAGAGTATCTATTTCTAAAAATCTGCTTGGTTCAAGTCCAAAAAACGTAGAACTAACTCATTTAGGATTGTATTATAATTTTTCTGATCCAACAGGAACTTTTGGTTATACAGGTAATTTAAATTATCCTAATTATGTCCCTGATGGTACTATAACTGCTAATACTATTTATCTTCCATTAGGAGATGGAAATTTAGCATTAAAAGTAAATGGAGTAGGAGCAGATGTAAATGGTGAAATTACAATTCCTGCAGGAACAGGAACGGTTACTTCAGTAGCTGCTTTGACATTAGGCACAAGTGGTACAGATTTAAATTCTACAGTAGCCAATGGTACTACTACGCCTGTAATAACACTTAATGTACCTGATGCTGCCTTATCTGCAAGAGGTGTTGTTACAACAGGAACACAAACTTTCGGAGGTTCAAAAACATTTAGAGATAATATTTTAATTCAAAAAACATCGTCTACATCTCAAAATATAACAATTGGTTTTGGTGGAGGTGTTGCTGATTTTGATAATTTGGCATTTGGAAGTTTAGCATTAAACTCAAGTACTGCTAGTTCATATCAAAATTTAGGAATTGGGCATTATAGTTTACAAAAAATAACAAATGGTAATTCAAATATTGGATTAGGAAATTATACGCTTAATAATTTAATTAATGGTCAGAATAATACTGCAATAGGTTATTCGGCATTAGGATTTTCTACAGGTTCTGATAATACAGTATTAGGTAATGGAGCTGCAGCATTTTTAGTAAGTGGAAATAATAATATATTAATAGGATCAGGTGTTGGTAATACTATAACATCAGGTTCTAATAATACAATTATTGGCAAAGCAACAGGATTAGGTACTTCATTATCTGATAATGTTATAATCTCAGATGGTAGTGGTAATATCAGATTTAAAGATGATAATACCAATACTATACTTCCAAGATTAGCAGGAAGTGGTACGAGAATGGTAGTAGCAGGTTCAAATGGTGAATTAACAACACAAACTATTCCTTCAGGTGGAGGAGTATCAGGAACAGGAACTATTAATGAAATAGCGTATTTCACTAGCACAGGTAGTACAATAGGGAGTCTTACAACTGCAACTTATCCATCATTAACTGAGTTGAGCTATGTTAAAGGTGTAACTTCTTCAATACAAACACAGATAGGAACAAAACAAGCCACTATAACAGGAGCAGCTACAACAATAACATCTTCTGATCTTACAGCATCAAGAGCATTAATTAGTAATGCAAGTGGTAAGGTGGCTGTTAGTGCAGTTACAGATACAGAACTTGGATATGTTTCAGGTGTAACAAGTGGTATACAAACACAGATTGATGGTAAAGCAACAATCGCAACAATTAACAATAATAATATATTAGGCTATCAAGCTTTGGGTTCTACAATTAAAGGTGGAACATTAGATTTAAGTCTTAATAGAGTTACCACAGGTATTTCTTTACCTGTTGCTGTTTCAGGAAGATTATTTTTAATTCCTGTATATATACCTGTGGCAACAACTATAACAGGTGTTAAGTTTATGTCTTCAATAGCAGGCGTTTATACTGCAGCAAACTATAATGGTTTTGGACTTTATTCATATAATACAGTAACAGGTGCAGGAGCATTGTTAGCATCTACCCCTGATGATGGAACAATATTTAAATCAAGTGCTAACGTACTTGTATCTAAAGCATTTTCAAGTGCTGCAAGTGTATCAGCAGGATTTTATTATATAGGTATGGTTTGGTCATTTAGTGGAACTCCAACAACAACACCTGCTATTTTAGGAAATGCATCTATGTCAACATCTATGTCATTATATGATTTTACCAATAGTGGTAAATTATTTTGTCATATTATATCACAAACAACTCTTCCTTCATCATGGACACATGCAACAAATACAACTAATAATCCTGTTATATATTGGGTGAGTTTATACTAAAAATAAAATAAAATGAATACAAGAGTAATAGAACCAATTACAGTTTTTACAACTGATGGACAAAAACAAGTGAGTTTATTATCATTAGTTAATTTTTGTGGTTATAACTTCCTCAATAGTTCGGGGGTTGTATCATATATATTATCAGGACTTATAACTGTTGATGGTGTAGATTCTTATGTAGAATACATACATAATACATTAGAGGTTCCTGCAAATATTATACAACAATGGGGCTCAGATGATAATATTATATTTCAGTATGTAGCAACGACTTTAAGTTTAACGATTATACAGTAAAAAATTATTCAATTATAAAAGGTAAGTTATATTAAAATATCATTGAGATATTTTTTGTAATTTTATAAAAAAAACAATGGCAAAAATAGAATCATATCCTTTAGCACCATCAACAATATCAGGTAATGATAAGATGATTGGTACTGATACTGCAAATAATAATGCTACTAAAAACTTTACTGTTAATCAGTTAATTTCTTATATAGGATTAAATGGTGGGTTTGTTCCATATACAGGAGCAACAGCAGATGTTAATTTAAATAATAAAGTTTTATATGCTGCTAATGGCGTTTTTTATGGTATTGTTCAAACAAATACTATAAATATATCAAATCAGTTTTTAATAAATTCAAGTGCAGGTACATCAGGTCAAGTCCTTGTAAGTCAAGGTACAGGGAATATACCAATATGGTCATCATCAGTTGTAACAGGGCCTCAAGGTATACAAGGTCCAATAGGTCCACAAGGTGTTCCGGGTCCTGTAGGTCCTGCAGGTTTAAATTGGCAAAGTTCATGGGTGTCAGGTACGTCATATGTCATTGATGACGCTGTGGCTTACGGAGGTGCATCATGGTTTTGTATATTAGCAACATCAGGTACTATTACTCCTGATTTAGATACTACACATTGGGCGTTGTTAGCTTCACAAGGAGCACAAGGTCCTGCAGGTGCGACAGGTGCTCAAGGGCCTACAGGTGCAACAGGTCCAACAGGTGCAACAGGTCCAACAGGAACGCAAACATTACAACAAGTTTTAGACTTTGACCATGCTTTAACTAATGGTAGAAATTATCAAGGTACTCTTGCAGGATTAAGTAATACAGGGAATAATGTAAATGCATTTGGAGCAGGTGCAGCACAAGGTAATACAGGTAATGAAGTAAATGCTTTAGGATATCAAGCAGCATTAAGCAATACAGGTTTTTATGTAAACGCTGTAGGTTCAACTGCAGCTACTAGCAATTCAGGTTATCATATAAATGCTTTAGGTAGTGGTGCTGCAGTAAGCAATTCGGGTTTTCATGTAAATGCTTTTGGTGCAGATGCAGGTACATTAAACTCTTATAGTCATGTTAATTTATTTGGATACAATGCTACAGCTACAAGTAACAATATGGCTGTATTTGCAGGAGAAAATTTTATGACTAGATTAGGATATGGAGGACTTACTGCAGACCGTCTTTATACTTTCCCTGATAAGAGTGGAACATTTGCAATGTTATCGGATATAACAGGTGGTGGTAGTTGGTCTACATTAGGAAATACAGGATTAGGCGTAGCAAATTTTATAGGAACAACAGATAATGCTGATGTTATTATTAAAAGAAACAATGTAGAGCAAATAAGATTATACTCTTCTCAAACATTGTTTTCAAACAATTTAACAGTTCAAAAAAGTTCATCAGTTTTTATTACAGCAATTAATACTACAGGTAGAGGTATTGCATTAGCAGTTGACACTACTGCTACAAACTCAGGTGCTTTACAATTTTATAATTCTTCTTTTCAATCTAATTTATTAGCAGATAATCCAACTGCTGCTAGAGATTGGCAACTTCCTGACGAAAGCGGAACATTAGCATTAAGTAAATATACTTCATACGTAGCTACTTTAACACAAAGTGGAACAAGTGCTCCTACTGCTACGGTTTTAGAAAATACAACAGGACTAACTGTAACTTGGTCTTACCTTAATACAGGAAGATATTTTGCTACATTTTCTACAAGTTTAAATGCTTCAAAAACATTTATACTTGCAGGGTCTGCAGGCGCATCAAATGATACAATTACTATTAGATCAGCTATTTCAGGAGCTAATTCAATTGTTGTTTCATCAAAAGATTTTAGTGATAACTATATAAATAGTACATTGTTTAATACTACTATAGAAGTAAGAATTTACCCATAATGGATATAAGAAAAATATCAGTTGGTCCTGATTACAAGACAAGTGCAATGCATTACATTGTAGGGCAGAAAGTATTAGGTGATTCTAACGAAATTCACCTAATAAAGCATGATGACCAAAATAATTCTATCTTGGTTTACATAGTTAATCAAAAAAATGAAGTAGTTTTATGGAAAGAGTTTAACTCGACAATACCAATTTCAATCGAATACAATATAAATTTTTAAATGCGTTCACCATTCTACTTCATAGCAAAGCCATTGAAGGGGAAACGATACGACAACACAAAAGACATATCAGGAGTAGAGATAGTGGTTAGTACTTCAGAGGAAGACCATATGTCCTCTAACCGATATGCAGAAGTCGTAGAAGTCCCTTTAGGGTACAACGGTCCAATTACTCCGGGTGATATATTACTCGTTCACCACAATGTATTTAAATACTACAATGATATGAAGGGTCGTCAAAAAAGTGGCAAGAGCTTCTTTAGAGATGACAACTTTTTTATTGAAATGGATCAGTTTTTTATGTACAAAAAAGGTTCCACGTGGAACACGCACGACAAGTATTGTTTTGTAAAACCATTACCTACAGTTGAGTGCTACATTAAAAAGTGTTTTACTAATGAACCATTGATGGGAATAATGAAGTACCCAAACGAATACTTGATTAGCAAAGGAATAAAAGCAGGAGATGTTGTTTGTTACAAGTTTGATTCTGAGTATGAATTTACTGTTGATAATGAGAAATTGTATAGAATTATGGACCATCAAATAACCATTAAGCTATGAACATTAAAGAAGTTAAATTAAAAATAATTGCAGCAGGTCATAAAGCGGTTGAACAACTTATTAAAGTTGCAGAAGAAGACATTATAAAAATGAATTCAGACGATGACTTATCTGCCGACAAACTTAAGAATGCAGCAATGTCAAAAAAGTTAGCAATATTTGATGCGTTTGAAATACTAAGCAGAATTGAATTGGAAAGAGAAAACATAGACTCTATGGATAGAGGTATTAGTAAAACAGATACAAAACAAGGATTTGCAGAGAGAAGGTCTAAATAATACAATTTATAGTGTAGCACATGAATATGTACCTACAAATGAACTTGTTAAGAAAAACAAGGCAAGAAGTTGGGTATATGGGTATAACGACAAGTATGACTTAGTAGTCATTTCAAGAACAGGACAGATTGGTGAAATTATAAACATATCAGGTCTACTTATAGCACTCCCCGAATATCCTGATAAAATATCTCAAAGAGATACAGACAAATCAAAGCAATATTGGCAAAGAGAAGAGATACCAAAAGATTTGTCAAAAATGAAGTCAATATTTCATTGGAATGAAATGCCTCCTCAATTTAAAGACCGTTGGATAGACTATATTGAACAGCAGTTTGATTATAGAGAGAATGGATTTTGGTTTATGAACAATGGTGTAAAGACTTATATAACAGGTTCGCATTGGATGTATCTTCAATGGGCAAGTATTGATATTGGCTATCCTGACTTTAGAGAAGCAAACAGAATATATTTTATTTTTTGGGAAGCATGCAGAGCAGACTACAGGTCTTTTGGTATGATATACTTAAAAATAAGACGTTCAGGATTTTCATTTATGTCATCATCAGAGTGTATAAATATAGGAACACTTGCAAGGGACTCTCGTATTGGTATCCTATCAAAAACAGGTAGTGATGCTAAAAAAATGTTTACCGACAAAGTTGTTCCAATAAATAACAGATTACCGTTTTTTTTTAGACCTATTATGGATGGCATGGATAAACCAAAAGCTGAGTTGGCATTTAGGATACCTGCATCTAAAATTACTAAAAAGAACATGCACAATGTGGGCAACAATGATATGGATGGATTGGATACCACAATAGATTGGAAGAATACAGAAGAGAACTCTTATGATGGTGAGAAGTTGTTGTTTTTGGCTCATGACGAGAGTGGTAAGTGGATTAAGCCAAACAATATATTGAACAATTGGAGGGTAACTAAAACTTGTTTGAGATTAGGTAGTAAAGTGATTGGCAAGTGTATGATGGGTTCTACATCAAATGCTTTAAGCAAGGGTGGAGATAACTTTAAAAAGCTATACGAAGATTCACGTATACATTCAAGAAATGCTAATGGGCAAACAAAGTCAGGGCTATATGCTTTGTTTATACCTATGGAATGGAACATGGAAGGCTTTATTGATAGATATGGCATGCCTGTATTTAGAAAGCCATTGCAAGAAATAGAAGGTGTTGATGGGGGGGTTATAAAAAATGGCGCATTAGATTATTGGGAAGCAGAGGTTGATTCGTTAAAAAATGATGCTGATGCTTTGAATGAGTTTTATAGACAGTTTCCACGTACTGAATCACATGCGTTTAGAGATGAAAGCAAAGAAGCTTTATTTAATCTTACTAAAATATACCAACAGATTGATTATAACGACTCAATGATTAAAGAACATTATATAACAAAAGGTTCTTTTCATTGGAAAGATGGAGACAAGGATAGTACAGTAGTATGGACACCTGATAGAAATGGTAGATTTTTAGTAAGTTGGATTCCTAATAAGCATTTACAAAATAATGTTTATAGAAGAGGAGAGTTATTTTATCCCGGTAACGAGCACATAGGTTCATTTGGTTGCGATCCCTATGATATATCTGCAGTAGTGGGGGGTAGAGGTTCTAATGGAGCATTACATGGAATGACTAAATTTCATATGGATGAAGGCCCTGCAAACGAGTTTTTTTTAGAATATATAGCACGACCTCAGACGGCTGAGATATTTTTTGAAGATGTATTAATGGCTTGTGTGTTTTATGGTATGCCTGTGCTTATTGAGAATAACAAACCAAGATTACTATACCATTTTAAAAATAGAGGTTATAGGAATTTTTGTATGAATAGACCTGATAAGCAATATGCTAAACTAACAAAAACAGAAAGAGAACTTGGTGGTATACCAAACTCTTCTGAAGATGTAAAACAATCGCATGCATCCGCAATCGAGTCTTACATTGAGCGATACATAGGAATGGATTTAGTAGGTGCGTATAGAGGTTCAGATGAAATGGGTACAATGCCATTTACAAGAACATTAGAAGATTGGGCAAAGTTTGATATTAACGACAGAACTAAATTTGATGCGGCTATAAGTTCAGGATTGGCAATTATGGCTAATCAAAAACATATGTATGTTCCTGAAAAAAAAGAATCAAAAATTAGTATTAACTTCGCAAGGTATAGCAATGATGGTACAACAAGTCAAATAATTCGATGAAAGATATATTAATAGACATAGTATCTACAAATTTTCCAACACAAATGGCAACAGATGCTGAGAAGGCATCTGATTCTTTTGGTTTGCAAGTAGGTCAAGCCATTCAATATGAATGGTTTAGAAAAGACGGAACTTCTTGTAGATATTATAGCCAATGGAGAGAATTTCATAGACTAAGATTATATGCAAGAGGCGAGCAGTCTGTAGCTAAATACAAAAATGAATTGGCTATTGATGGAGATTTGTCATACTTAAATATAGATTGGACTCCTATTCCTATTATACCAAAGTTTGTTGATATTGTAGTAAATGGAATGTCGGATAGACTTTTTAAAGTAAAAGCATATGCTCAAGACGCTATGTCTCAAGCTAAAAGAAACAAGTATCAAGATGCAATGGAGTCAGAGATGGCTTCTAAAGAAATCTTGACAACCATAAAAGAAAAGACAGGCGTTGATGCATTTACAATGGACCCCGATGAGCTTCCTGAAACTGATGACGAGTTGAACTTATACATGCAGTTAAACTACAAACCTGCTATTGAGATTGCCGAAGAGACTGCTATAAATACTATTTTTGAAGAGAATCATTATGATGAAACAAGAAGAAGGGTTGACTATGATATGACTATACTTGGTATAGGAGTAGCAAAGCATGAATTTCTTCCCGGCGCAGGAGTTAAAATATCTTACGTAGATCCTGCTAATATTGTTTATAGTTATACTGAAGACCCTTACTTTAAGGATTGTTTTTATTGGGGTGAGATTAAAACGCTTCCAATGACAGAACTTTTGAAAATAGATCAAACTTTAACTAAAGATGACCTTCAACAAATATCACAACAAAGTCAAGGTTGGTATGATTACTATAACGTAGCAAGATTCTATGAGAACAGTTTATTCAATAGAGATACTTGTACATTAATGTATTTTAATTACAAGACTACTAAGAAGGTTGTTTACAAGAAAAAAATACTTGAAAATGGCGGTTCTCGTGTAATTGAGAAAGACGATACATTCAATCCTCCAAACGAAATGATGGAGGAAGGTAATTTTGAGAAGTTAGAAAAGACAATTGATGTTTGGTATGAAGGAATAATGGTAATGGGTTCTAATATCTTATTGAAGTGGGAGATGTCTGAGAATATGGTTAGACCTAAGTCAGCGTCACAACATGCAATACCAAACTATGTAGCTTGTGCTCCTCGTATGTACAAGGGTGCAATCGAGTCGTTGGTTCGTAGAATGATTCCATTTGCTGATTTGATTCAGATAAGTCATTTGAAACTACAGCAAGTAATAGCTCGTGTTGTCCCTGATGGTGTATTTATAGACGCTGATGGTTTAAATGAGATTGACTTGGGTACAGGTGCGGCATACAATCCTGAAGACGCATTAAGATTGTACTTCCAAACAGGTAGTGTTATAGGAAGAAGTTATACGCAAGATGGCGAGTTTAATAATGCAAGAATACCAATTACACAGCTTACGTCTAATTCAGGCGCAAGCAAGACGCAAATGCTTATAACTAACTATAATCATTACATGGATATGATAAGGGCTGTAACAGGCTTAAACGAGGCTAGGGACGGCTCAATGCCTGATCCTAACTCATTAGTTGGTGTACAGAAGTTGGCAGCATTAAATTCAAATACCGCAACAAGACATATTCTTGAAGGTGGTTTATTTATTTACAAAACAATAGCAGAAGCATTAACGTACAGGATTGGAGATATATTGGAGTACGCTGACTTTAAAGATGACTTTGTAAATAAAATAGGCAAGTACAATGTTTCTATACTAAATGACATCTCTGATTTATACATATACGACTTTGGTATTTTTATTGAATTGTCTCCTGACGAAGAGCAAAGAGCTCAACTTGAAGGCAATATACAAATGGCATTATCTAAGGGCGACATAAACCTTGAAGATGCTATAGACATAAGAGAGATTAAGAATATAAAGCTTGCTAATCAATTGCTAAAGATGAAGCGAGTTAAGAAGAATGATAGAGAAGAGAAGATGAAGATGCAACAACAAGCAATGATTGCTCAACAACAAATGCAATCTCAACAACTAGCAGGGCAAACAGCAATGCAAAAAATTGAGATGGAAACCAATGCTAAGATAAAAATAAAGCAAATGGAAGTTCAGTTTGATATGCAAAAAATGCAACAACAAGCTCAATTGAAATCTCAGTTAATGGCAGAAGAGTTTCAGTATAACCAAAGACTTTACGATATGGAGATTGGTAATACAACACAAAGAGAAAAAGAGAAAGAAGTAGCTAAGGACAAAAGAATAAGCATTCAAAATACGCAGCAATCAAAGTTAATAGACCAAAGGAAAAACAATTTACCTCCGTTGAATTTTGAATCAAATGAGGACAGTCTTGATGGTTTTGATTTGGCTGAATTCGAGCCTCGATAAAGTGTAAAGTAAAAATGTATAATTTTGTAATAACTAAAATCAAATTAAAATGGAATTTAAAGTAAAATCATTAGATGTAGTTGAGCCAAAAAGTGCTCAAGAAGTAGAACAAGTTTTATTAGAAAAGCATGAAGCTGAATTAAATGGTGGTGGCAGAGTTGATTTCTCAATAAAACCTACAGAAGAAGTTCAACCTGAACCTGAGCAAGTTCAAGCCGAATCTGAACAAGTTGAAGATGATTTAAGCGAAGAAAAAGTTCTTTCATTTATTGGTAAAAGATATAATAAGCAAATTAATTCTTTTGAAGAGTTAATGGCTGAAAGAAAAGAAGCAGAAGAACTTCCTGAAGATGTTTCTGCTTATATGAAGTATAAGAAAGAAACAGGCAGAGGATTTGAAGATTTTCTTAAACTAAAGAAAGACTTTGATTCTATGGATTCAGATGATTTATTAAAAGATTATCTTACTTCTACGCAAGAAAGTCTTGATGAAGATGACATTGAAACATTGATGGACGATTATAGATATGATGAAGATATTGATGATGAGTCTACAATTAAAAAAATAAAAATAGCAAAAAAGAAAGTTGTTGCTGAAGCAAAAAAATTCTTTAATGACCAAAAAGAAAAGTACAAGATACCTCTTGAGTCAAGTGGGTCATCTCTTTCTAATGAGGAAAAAGAAGAGTTTGAAGCTTACAAGCAATATACAACACAAGCTAAGACCATACAGGAAGAAAACGAAAGAAAACGTGGATGGTTTGAACAGAAAACAAATGAGCTTTTCACTAATGAATTCAAAGGTTTTGAGTTTAAAATTAATGACAAGTCTTTTTCATTTTCACCTTCAGACGCATCTGAGTTAAAAAAAGTACAGCTTAATCCATCAAGCTTTATAAGTAAGTTTTTAGATGAAAGCGGCTTAATGAAAGATTCGGTTGGATATCACAGGTCGTTAGCGATTGCAATGAATCCTGATAAATTTGCTAAGTTTTTCTACGAACAGGGACAATCTGATGCTACTGAAGACAGTATGCGAAAGATCAAAAACATTAACATGTCTGAACGTAGAGCACCTGAAGCATCTAAATTTACGGATGGTATGCAAGTAAAAGCGGTTAACCCCGACTCCGGGAAGAGTTTAAAAATCCGAAGTATAAAAAAATCTTAAAAATTTAAAACATTAAAAAATGGCAAGTGCTTTATTAAATAACCCCACCTTTGCGTTGCAACCGGCACCGCAGCAAATGGCGTTATCAACAAATTACATTACCGACTTCAAATTTTTGAATCAGTATCTACCTGATACTTATGAGAAAGAATTTGAGCGTTATGGTAACAGAACGGTATCTTCATTCTTAAGAATGGTAGGTGCTGAAATGCCTTCTAACTCTGACCAAATCAAATGGGCAGAACAAGGTCGTTTACACATTAAATACACAAATTGTACTTCAAATGCAGCTGCTGCTTCTAATATAGCAACAATCACAGTAGCTGATACAGGAGTTACTCAAGTTGCAATTCGTGTTGGACAAACAGTAATGATTCAAAATAATACCTCAGGTCTTTTTAACAAAGCCGTTGTTACTGCTGTTGGAACATTGACATTTACAATTGCATATTATGAAGCAGGTGGTCAAACATTCCCTATAGCAGGTGGTGGAGCTACTCAATGTACTGTATTCATTTACGGTTCTGAATTCAAAAAAGGAACAAACGGAATGATTGGTTCTTTAGAAGCTGATGACGATATCTACACCAACAAGCCTATTATCATTAAAGACAAGTACATTGTTAATGGTTCTGATATGGCTCAAATTGGATGGGTTGAAGTAACATCTGAGAATGGTGCTACAGGATACCTTTGGTATTTGAAATCAGAGCATGAGACTCGTTTACGCTTTGAAGATTACTTAGAGACTGCAATGATTGAAGCTGTTCCTGCTGAAGTAGGTTCAGGAGCATTAGCTCAATTAGGTGTAGTAGGTCAAGCAGGTACTGCAGGTTCTGAAGGTGTTTTCTACGTTGTAAACAATCGTGGTAATGTATGGGGTGGTGGTACTCCAACTACACTTACTGATTGGGATTCAATCGTTTCTCGTTTGGATAAGCAAGGTGCTATTGAAGAAAATGTAGTGTTTGTAAATCGTGGATTGTCTTTTGACATCGACAACATGTTAGCTACATTGAATGGTTTCAACGGTGGTAGTCCTGCAGCTTCTGCATCTTATGGTCTATTTGACAACGATGTAAGCATGGCGTTAAACTTAGGTTTTACAGGATTCCGTAGAGGTTACGATTTCTACAAGTCTGATTGGAAATACTTAAACGATCCAACAATGCGTGGTGGTCTTAGCTCTGCTGTTTCTACTGCAACAGGTACAATCACAGGTTTATTAGTTCCTGCAGGTTCTACTTCAGTTTACGATCAAATCATGGGTAAAAACGCTAAGAGACCATTCTTACACGTTAGATACCGTGCTTCTGAAGCTGAAGATCGCAGATACAAGACTTGGATTACAGGTTCTGCCGGAGGTGCTCAAACAAGCGACTTGGATGCAATGGAGGTAAACTTCCTTTCTGAGCGTTGTGTATGTACTTTAGGTGCAAACAACTTTGTATTATTCCGTTATGGATAGTATATAGGTTAAATATAAAGGCAGGGGGCATTAAAATCCCCTGCTTTTTTTAATTATTTTTAAAATCAAATCAAATTATATAAAATGACAAAAGCTACAGTACCTGTAAATAAAATTTACAAGTTAAAATCGGGTAGTCCTCTATCCTATACATTACCATCTAGAAACCACCATAGATTCCCTTTGATGTGGTTTGATGAGAAAAACAATGTTAATCGTGCATTACGATATTCAGTAAATCAAAAGTCACCATTTGAAGATGAGCAAGATGGCAATGCTATTCTTGAGCCAATTGTTTTTGAAGATGGATTTTTGAGTGTTCCAAAAAACAATCCTGTATTACAAGAGTTCTTACATTACCATCCTTTAAATGGTGTTACATTTACAGAGGTAGATAAAGAAAAAGAAGCTTCTGATGAAGTTGCTGATATGAATATAGAAGTAGATGCGTTAATAGAAGCTCGTCAATTATCAATTGACCAAGTTGAAATGCTTACAAGAGTATTATTTGGTAAAGACCCTTCTTTAATATCTACTGCAGAGTTGAGAAGAGATATTTTAATTTTTGCTAGACAAGAACCAAGAGAGTTTTTAAATATAATTAACGATCCTGAGTTGAATTACCAAGCAAAAATTAGACAATTTTTTGAGAATAAATTATTAGCTTTGCGTAATAACGACAAAGAAGTATGGTTTAATACTCCTACAAATAAGAAAAAAATGATGTCGATACCATTTGGTGATGATCCTTACGATGCAACAGGTTCTTACCTGAAAAGCGATGAAGGGCTTGATTCACTAAAAATGTTAGAGGCTTGTTCAATATAGTCTGTTTTGTTTAGTTTAATGATTAATAAGAGGTGTTTCTACACCTCTTTTTTTTGTGTATATTTGTAAAAAATAAATAGATGATAAACTCGGTTAGAAATACTGTATTATCTGTATTGAACAAAAATAACTTTGGATACATCTCTCCATCTGATTTTAATTTGTATGCTAAGCAAGCTCAGTTAGAAGCATTTGAAGAGTATTTTAGTAATGCAAATAAAACTACAAATCTAGAGAATACTCGTATGTCAGGAACAGACTACTCTGATATACAAAAAGCTATAAGCGAAACATTGGAGTATTTTTTGGTAAATGATTTTTTAAAACCTTTTGATTATAATAATACTGATGTAACTAGAAATAGATTTTATATACCATCACTTACTACTACAGGCAATGAGGCATACATGATAAACAGAGTGGTGCTTTATCCAACTATTTTAGTTAATGCAAGTGTAAATACTTTTGTTCAAACAGATAGACTTATTGATAGCTCAGCTAGTTTTATTGGATTAATTAATCCTGGTGATATTGTTGTAAATTCAGTTACAAACAAAACAGCTACAGTTTATACTATACTTACTAATGATGAGCTTTTATTAAGTGCTAATATTTTCCCAAATACAACTACTCCTTATTATATAGTATCAGGAAAGAATTATGTTGAGTCTGAGAAGGTTAGCGCAGGTAAAATAATTGGTCTTAATCTTTCTAACTTAACAGCTCCAAGTTCAATGTTCCCTGCCTATACACAAGATTCAACATTAATGCAGATATATCCTACATCAAGTACTTTTGTTATTGGTAAATTAGGTCAAGTGCAATGCAATTACTTTAGGTATCCAAAAGAACCTAAATGGACATATGTAACATTGGGAGGAGGAGAACCTATATTTGACCAAACACAACTTGATTACCAAGATTTTGAGTTACCACAAGAAGATGAGTTTAAATTAGCAATGAAGATTCTTCAGTATTGTGGTGTATCAATACGCGAGAATGAAGTTACTCAATTTGCAATGGCTCAAGAACAACACGAACAACCTACATTTAGTCAGCAACAATAATAAACTATGGCATACATATCTCAATATAAGTATTACGAAAATGAAGGAGTTACTCCTTTGGATTCCAATTGGGGATCGTATCAGTATATTAGCTTACAAGACATTGTAAACAATTTTATATTGATGCATACAGGGAATCATTCGTTAGTAAATAATGAGGAGAAGTATAAAATAATATTTCATGCTAAACGTGCTATACAAGAATTAAATTATGATGCTTTTAAAGAAATAAAAGTATTGGAGCTTAGTGTTGTAGATACGCTTAGATATGTGCTACCTTCTGACTTTGTAAATTGGGTTAGGATATCATTGTATAAAAATGGTGTACTTAGACCATTGTCTGAGAATATTCAAACATTATCTTCTACTGCATATTTACAAGATAACAAAGGTCAGATTTTGTTTGACCAATTTGGCAATATATTACAACCGCAGTATTCCAATATTGATTTTGATAGATTGATGAATACTAAAAAAAGTATTTACTTAAATCAGGGACATCAATTTAGTGGTCAGAATGGTTGGTTTTACGAAGGTATTTGGTATTTCGACTATGGGGTAGGTAAGCATTTTGGATTGAACACAGAAACGGCTAATTTTAACCCTACATTCAATATAAACAAGAAAGCAGGTGTTATTAATTTTGATTCAGGGATGTCAGGCGAAACTTGCATACTTGAGTATATATCTGATGGTATGGAGAATGGAGATAATTCATTGGTTACGGTTAATAAATTATTTGAACAATATATTTATGCAGCCATTAAGTATGAAATGTTAAACTCTAAATTTGGGGTGCAAGAATATGTTGTGCAAAGGGCAAAGAAAGACAGAAGGGCTTTATTAATGAATGCGAAAATAAGAATCAGTAATATCCATCCCGGCAGATTGTTAATGAATATGAGGGGTATGGACAAAGTAATAAAATAACATGGGAAAATTATCAAGAAACTTCGTAGCAGGAAAGATGAACAAAACTTTTGACGAAAGAGTTGTTCCTAATGGAGAGTATATTGATGCTATGAATATCAGGATGGGTTCTACTGAAGATTCTGAGATTGGTGTTCTTGAGAATACAAAAGGTAATATTGCTTTATCAAGATTAGCATTTAATATTGATCTTTTAAATTTTTCTGCTGCTCCATTAAGTATAAATGCAAAATGTATAGGAGCAATAGCTGATGATGCAAATGAAATTATTTATTGGTTTGTTACAGATCCTTCATTTGTTATGCCCCCATCTACAGGTTCTGTCAAATTGGACATGATTGTATCGTTAAATATACTTACAGGTATTTTAACGTATCATGTTGTTTCTTTTGTTGTTTTAAATTTTAATGAAAACTATTTAATTACAGGTGTAAATATAATTGAAGATTTATTATTTTTTACTGACGATTATAATCCTCCAAGATTTATAAATATAAAGAAAGCTTACGATCTTCCTTTAAATACTCTTGACGCAGGTGGAATTACTGCAGAAGAGTTATTGGTTATAAAAAAACCGCCATTAGAATCTCCGGCAGTTCAGCCTATTGTAACAAATAGTCAGTCTACGTATATGGATACAAGATTTATTTGTTTTGCTTATAGATATAAGTACGCAGATGGCGAGTATTCTGCAACATCGCAATGGTCTGCTCCATCATTTGTTCCTAAGCCTTTCCAATTTACTATAAATAGTTATTTAAATGAAGGGATGACAAATGCTTGTAATACTGCTATTATAACTTATAATACAGGTGGTCCATTGGTAGTTGGCGTTGACTTACTTTTTAAACAAATGTCAAGCAATGTTATAAAAGTAATTGAGAAGATAAATAAAAAACAAGCAGGATTTGGCAATAATGCTCCAAAGCAATATACGTTTGACAATAGCAAGATATTTACTATACTTCCTGAATCTGAGCTTTTAAGACTTTATGATAACGTACCAAGATTTGCTAAATCTCAAACATTAATGGGCAATAGATTAATGTATGGTAATTATGTAGAAGGATACGATTTGATTGATAAAAATAATTCTCCTACAAAGTTAGAATATCAAACAACACTTATATCTGAGATTATAGGCGAATCAAGTTTAGACGACAATACGGTATCAGGAGAGTATAGTATAGATATTATAAAAACAATTCCAAATTCTGTAGTTGAAGTTGATTTTACAGGAGCAAATTTAGTTCAGGGTGCAATTCTTTCTTTGGAGTTATCAATATCTCATGCTGATTTTTCAGGAGATGTAACTCCTACTGAACAAACGGAATCTTTAAGTTTAAACTTTTCTTTTTTCTTATTGCAAGATTACAATTCTGTGTATGAAATGGCGACAAGTGTTGAGTTTCAAAATGCTATAGGGACATCGTTACCATTGGGGAATATTCAAACAGTATTCCCTTTTAACTCATGTACAGGTATAACATTTACAGATTCTGTAAACTGTGCACTACCTGCAACATTGGATTATAGTGGAGGCACACTTACTAAATACAAAAGTGGTATATCAGTAGGGGGTCAAGCTGTTGAAGTTATTACAAGTCCGGGAAGTAGTGTGATTGGTCTTAAGATTATTGCAATGAGGTACGTAGATGATACTACTACTCCAACTGTAAATGCTTACGAGTACTACTCATACACATTTGCTGAAGCTACATTTCAAGAGATTGGTAATCCAAGAAGTTTACATAGTAATCGTGGATACCAAATAGGTATGGTATATATGGATGAATTTAACAGGTCATCAACAGCATTGGTTAGTACGCGTAGCGATACCGAGCAAATTCCATGTGGTTTTGCAGATAGAAAGAACTCAATACAAGTAACTATACCAACTACACAGATTGCTCCATATTGGGCTACAAGGTATAAGTTTGTTATAAAACCTGACCAAGAAAATTATGAAACTATTTATAGTTCAATATTTTTTAAAAGTCCTACAAATAATGAGGTTTACTTTTTACTTGAAGGAGAAAATTCAAGAAAGATTGAGAAAGGAGATAGATTGATTGTAAAAGCAGATTCAAATGGTCCTACTCAGACTTGCACTTATGCTACTGTACTTGAAACGCAATCGCAAGCAGAAGGATTTATTGAACCTGAGACAAATGTAGTTCCACCTGCAGGTGTGTATATGAAAATAAATCCAAACGATTTTGTTGTTGTTGAAGACCCTAATTCAACTGTAGCTCCCGGATCTCAAAGCAGATGCAAAGATCCCGGTGCAGGAGCAGGAGCAATTTTAACATATCCAATGAATATTGCAGATCCAAGCAATCCGGGTATGTTTATTGACTACACAGTTCCTGCAGGAAGTAAAATAGTTATAAATATTAGATTTGAAAGAAGAGGTGCAGGAGCAGGAAATAGACAATGTGAAAGAAGAGAGTATACTTTGGATTTGACATTGATATCTTCAAACAATTATGATAATATGGCTGATTGGTGGAATGGAGATAATGTAGAAGCATTAATAGACTCAGGAGTTAAAAATGTAGGCGGAAGTGGTTGTCCAATTGAGAATGAGTATATCCCAACATTAATGACTACATCGTCTACAGGACCTTTCCCTATACCTTCTGCTCTATGTACAAACTATTATCAATTTGCTAGACTTACAGATACCAATGAACTTGTATTGGTATTAAGAGGAACAGACCCTTGTACAATAGGTATAGGAGGAAATGACAAAAGACGATCTTGTACTTCTGCTAATATTCAAGTATTTAGGGCTAATAATCTTTTTATATTTGAAACAGAACCACAAGATTCACTACCTGATATTTTCTTTGAGAATGACTTATCCTTTGCTATTGATGAAGATGGATACCATTCAGGCAATGTTCAAACACAAACATCATCACTACCTGCAATTATTGATACAGGATTCTTTAACTGCTTTACATTTGGTAACGGAGCTGAAAGTTATAAAATCAGAGATTCAATTGTTGGTGTACCTATGAATTTAGGTAATCGTGTAACTCAAGTATCTGCGCAAGATTACAAAGAAGCTGATAGATTTGCTGATATTACATATAGCGGTATATTTAATGCCGAATCAAATGTAAATAAGTTAAACGAGTTTAATTTAGGTCTTTTAAATTATAAAAAATTAGAAACATCATTTGGCGAGATATTTAAAATGGATGGAAGACAAACAGATGTACTTGTTTTGCAAGAAGATAAAATATCTTACGTATTAGCAGGTAAAAACTTGTTGTCTGATGCTGCGGCAGGGGGTGCAATTACATCAGTACCTGAAGTATTGGGAACTCAAATTGCTCGTACTGATAAATATGGTATAAGTTTTAATCCTGAGAGTTATGTACAATGGGGTTCAGATAGATATTTTACTGATGCAAAAAGAGGTGTTGTATTGCAATTAAGAGGTGACTCATACTCAAACGAGCAGTTAATGGTTATCTCTGATGCCAATATGAGAACTTGGTTTAGAGATGAGTTCAATAGGTCTTTTAATACACAAAAACTTGGAGGATATGACCCTTACTCAAATGAGTATGTATTGGTATCAAATGATAGATTACTCCCTATTAGTCCTCAATGTATTCCATGTGGAACAAATCAAACACTTACGCTTAATGATGCGATTGATCCATTAATAGGATATGCTGAGTTTGATTATTGTGTTGATGTAGGAGCTCTTGTTGGAGATGTTAATATAACATACAATATACAATCAATAGAAAGCGGTGAATCTTTTAATATAATTGCAAATTTTAACTTAGTAAATACCGAGTCGGGTTTTGTTGACGAAGATGGCTTGTTTTCTTTTTCAAAAGGAGTTAACAATATTGAAGTTGCAAACATTAAAATAAGATATACAGGAGCTGTTACGCTTAGTGTAAATGTAGCATGTCCATTGGCTAAGACTTTAAATATAGTACAGGTTGTTCTTACTATAAACTCAGAAGCAGGAGACACTATTGATGCTCAATATAGATACACAAATGGAACATTTACAGGCGCATTACAGTCTAACTTTGTAACATTTGCAAGTGGAACAACATCTCCTTTAGTTTCTTGGTACAATATAGTATCAGGTCCTGAAGGAAATGCAGGTTTCCCTCAAGGAGGTAGCACAATGAGAATGCAAACAAATTTGATTACTGCAACAGGATTATACCAAAATTCAAGCAGAGATAAGTTTAAGTATTTAAAAAGCAGTACATTGTATGGAAATAATACGATTGATATAAATGCAATGTTAAATAATGTAAATACTTATACAGCTACTCCAATTGTTTCTGCAAGTTCAAGTTTGTATTATGCTGAATTTACTGTACCTGCTAGTATTTATTCGGGTGATTACCTATATTTAATTTGGGACTTGACATCATCTGTTCCTTCAAGCTTATGCTATGGCGCAACCATAGATGAAGTGTGTTGTGATTGTACTTTCTGTGGATTTTCTGAATGCATACAAGTAACAATAACACCTGAGTATTCAGAAGAAGGTTTTACAACTGTTGTGTTTCCATTAGGAGTATGTGGTGGTTCTACGTCTTATGAAGTAACTTTAAAAGATACAGATCCTCCTTTAACAGTTTGTGTAAATCCATCAGGAAATATTTATGTGAATTATCAAATAACAGAGGGCAACCCTACATTAACTGTAGATGGGTGCGCATGCGAATAAAAAAAAATTATGCCAATTAGACAACCATTTTATTTAAACGCTGATAACCTATCTTCAGCAACTGCGGTGTTTCTTGATGCCGCATTAACAATGTGTGCACCTGATGGATTCTAT
>Ga0315274_10002283_pt1 | contig 29041 bp, 19 predicted proteins | sample YL17G02_20_MG_FD_203700 | JGI IMG/M metagenome (GOLD analysis project Ga0315274, IMG submission 203700) | Sediment microbial communities from Yellowstone Lake, YNP, Wyoming, USA - YL17G02_20 | ecosystem: Environmental > Aquatic > Freshwater > Lake > Sediment | place: USA: Wyoming | collected...
ATAACGTAAACTTCATACCGCATCCCATCCACTCTTTCTTTGCGGATGAGGAAAAGCAGATGGAGATTAAATTGATGTTGTGTAATTAACTGGGTTAATCAAAAAATTGAATCTGACAAAGTCAAGTCATAATTATTGTTTTTTTGTTCATGATCTTTTAGTTCAAATTATTAAAGAAGGCGAAAAAAATAATGAATTTTCCATTGAAATTCAATTAGAAGAAAAAGAAAAAAAGGAAATTGAAAAACTTAGTTGTAATGAATTTACAGAATGGTTAAGAAATCACCATGATGGAGAGTTATATTTCCTTTATTATAAGCAAATCTTTGTGGCTCTTCTTACAGAATATTGTCAATTTCTTTATACAGCTCTTTACTGCTCTGAAAAGGGTCAATTATCTGTTACTTACGCTCTATTGAGGAAACCATTGAAAGACAATTTACTGTATCTTGAATGGTTGGTATCAGATCCAAAAAAATTTTTAACCTTGTTTTGTAGTGAAGATTCGTGTCAGAAAATAGAAATTAAAAATGTGGATAAAAAAACAATTATAGAGAATGCAGTAAGGAAAATTCCCTTCAAAATTTTTTCACCTGATTTCTTATACGATATAAGATATAATAAGAAAATTAATTTTGGATTTGAAGAATTATTTGAAAAAGCTAATCATATAGTAACCTCATATAAGTTTATTGAGACCGAAATTGAAAACCTAAACTTTGTTTTTTCCACGAAAGATGATAAAGAAACACAATGGAATCGCCTCTACGTTTTACTACCAGGTTTGCTTTTTTACACTTATGAAATTTGTTTAACTTTATACAAAGACATGGCTACAAAAACAACTATTAATCCCGAACTTTTCAAAACCTCATCAATAGGGTTTATAATTTCTTCAGAAGCGGATAAAGAGTATAAACAGGACACCACAGGTCATTTTCTTAGATGTGCAAATTGCAAAAAAAATATGAAACTAACAATAACGAGAAAAAAATCATTGCGGAAAAATTTATGGATTAAATGCAAGTGTGGCAATTATTATTATCCTTTTAATTTAAGAATGGAACTAATTCAAAAATGAATCAGTTGATATTGTTAAAAATACACTAAAATGAACCGCCTCCTTGAATAAAAACCTTAGTTAAAGTAAATAAAAAATATATGAGTATATATCTTTTTTCGAATACTTTCACTAAACCCTCCAGGACTATATAAGGAGGAAAAACCTTACTTTCTCCATATAAAAGAGGTCAAAATTGACCCCCAGATGCTATGAACATCCAGGGGTCTGAGACCATAATAGTGGTGCTATTATGATCCCGAACGGAACAGATGGAAATAGAGATAATAAGATTTTGGTTCAAACCAAACTAGGGCAGGTTATAGGACAGAAAAAGAACAAAGATGAACACAATGGTTTTGATGATTTCCTCGAGCATTATTACCGATTTTTACGACAAAATAATTACAGCGTAAACTCGATTAAAATTTATTGTAGAACAATTCGACACGTATTCGAGGACAAAAAATTGGATACATTATCTCAACAAGAGTTAGACGACATTCGATTTGATCTCGCAGAACATTATCAACATAATGGCAACAGAATGCGATTTGCTGCTATCAATCTCTTCTGTAAAGAAATATTGAAAAAAGAAAGAAAAGATTTGTATCTTAAGATACCACGGTCTCGTATTAAAAACAAGGATGTGTTAACAAACGATCAAGTGGAAAAACTCCTAAATGTTGCTCGAACAAAGCGTAAAGTGATTTATGCGGTCATTCAAACACTGTATCAGTGTGGTCTTCGAAAAATGGAAGCGTGTAACTTAAATGTAAAAGATGTTAATTTTGATACGATGGAACTCTTATTACGAAATACGAAAACAGGTGATGGGGTCGTCTCAATGACGACATCGGTAGCAGGTGTATTGCGAGAGTATATTGATACCGAACGATCACCTGCACAGCCTGACGAACAAGCATTGTTTCTCAACAAATCTGGAAAAAGAATAGGAGAACATTTTGTCCGAAATCATCTCAAGAAGTGTGCGAAAGAAGCAGGAATCAATACTCGTGTCTATCCTCACGTGTTGCGTGCATCATGCATTACACATTTGCTCAATCAAGGAGTAAATCCATTTACGGTACAAAGACATGCACGACACAAGGATTTTAGAACGACCATGATTTATAACAGACCGACACAACAACAGATGAGAGATGATATTGAACGGGTTTTTTCGGAGACGAAAAAATCGTTTTAATTAGGAAATTCTCTTTTTATTGTCGCAAGAATTTCACCGAAAGTTTCTTTGATATTGTTATCATACCTTATCTGATTGATTCCTTCTATATTAGAAAATTCTTTAACCTTTTTTGAGGTAACCGCAATTGCCCGATTGAAGCCTAATTTTCCTTGGAATAAACCAAGTTCATGTATGACATTTTCCCGGGCATGAAAACCTCCAGCTGCATCTTCATCTTCGGGAGTAAGAATTAATAATGCAAATGAACTTTCAATTAACATTTTTTCAAGTACTTCTTTTATCGATAAACCGGCTCTTACTCCAATTTCATAAGCTATTACTTCAAAATTATGTTGATCTCGTAGATGATCTTTAATATCTCTCCAATCAGAACTTCTTCCATGACCGATAAATATCTTTACTTTTACTGGAAAAATGGATTCTAATGCTTCCGTTTTCTTTTTATCTGTTTTGTTATTTTTTTCTATAAGATCTATACCCTCACTAGTAATCCAATAATAACCTTTTATTCTAGGGATCAATCCTATTTCGTCAGGCTGATAAATTAATTTCTTAGAATTTAAATAATCAATATTAGCACGAATGATTTTTATATCAACATCCAATTTTTCACTTAATACCTTCATAGGAAGAGTTCTTGGTCTAGGCCCGAAGTTTTTATCGTAAAAAATTTGTAACATTTTTTTCCGAAGGTCTTCATTATCAACATCTATCATTTGATTTTAAATACAATATCCTCTTTTAATAATTATTGTAAGCCAGTTAAAGAGGAAGTTGCGAGGATCAAAAATTTTAAGATGATATACCAAAAGTGTTAAAACAGTCCACTGAATATTCGGGTTACACCTTAGCCATATAACAACGTCTTTGGCCATATAACACATTTGACCTCAACAGGAGGCTGGGCGGGTAACAAAGTAGTTAGCGTTCAAAAATCTTCTAAAAAATCATCAGAAATATCGACGAAAATATTGACGATTTTTTATAGTATTGAAATGTAGCCCATTATACTATTTCTATTTCCGTTTCTTTCTCAAGAACATTATTACAAGAGAAATCGCACAAATCAAGATTATTAACTCGAATCCAGGTATACTCTTTTCTTTGATAGCAACTTCTGTTGTTTTTGTACCCGAAACCCCCTCGTTATCTAAAACCTGCAATATTACTGTATATGTCCCACTTGTAGAGTACTGATGTGTTGGATTTTTTTCCGTGGAACTTGTTCCATCCCCAAAATTCCAACTCCATGATACAATATTACCATCAAGGTCATAAGATGAATCTGTGAACTGTATTGAATCGGCTGTGGTGGGTTCTGATGGAGTATGTGTAAAACTAGAAACGGGAGCCTGATTTTGGTTAACAGGAATGCTAGCTGTTTTCGTTCTTTTTAAGCCGTTACTATCTGTAACTTCTAAAGTAACTGTATATGTCCTGCTGCTTTGATATTTATGTGTTGGATTTTTTTCCGTGGAAGTTGTTCCATCCCCAAAGTTCCAAGAATATGAAATGATAGTACTATTGTAAGCAGATGATAAATCAGTGAATTGTATTGTATCGTCTAATTTTGGTGTTGACGGGGAAAAGGAGAATTGAGCTGTCGGTCTCTTTTTAACAGTAATATATGTGATATCATTAATATCTATTAAACCATCACTATCAGTAACTTCTAGTATTACGTTATATGAACCATAGTTTTGATATTGATGTGTTGGGTTTTGGTTATTTGACGTAACCCCGTCTCCAAAATTCCACGACCAAGCTGTAACGTTACCATCATAATCATAAGATGAATCTGTAAAGTGAACTATATCATCCGTTGTAGGTGCTACCGGTGAATAATAAAATGCTGCAACTGGTCTCCTTTTCACAGATATCTCTTTTGTTTTCAATGAAGTTAATCCGTAGTCATCTGTAACTTGGAATGTTACGGTATATTTACCACTGTTCAGATATCGATGTGTTGGGGTTTTTTCTGTGGAACTAGAACCATCTCCAAAACTCCACGACCAAGAGATTATCGTAGTATCCGTTACAGTTGTCATATCTATGAATTGTACTGTAGTATCTGTAGTTGGAGTAACTGGCGTAAATGAAAAATCAGCAACTGGAGCTGTTACACTCGTAACCGTACCATTTGCATATTCTGTATCTTCACCAAGAGTTGTTCCACCATACATATCAGTATATTTTGCATGTAACATTACTTTGAAAGTATCTCCGGGATTCATAAATTTACTTATCGTTAAAATACCCGCGTCAGTTCCACCTGTATGTCTTGAGTCGGAACCACCACCTCCAACAAAACTTATATCGCAATATCCATCATCTGCTGTACCTGGGCAACTCAATGAATAGTCTACTTGAATGGTAATAGTATTTCCTGTAGGCCGAACCTTGATGTTATAATTGATGGGGGAACAAACAACGTATGGATTGTTAGTAGGACCATGAACACGTATAGAACCCATGTTTATCGTTGTTTCTGCTGCAGTTGTAACTTCAACAAAAGACACAGCAATTGTTCCAATCAAGATTAAAATTACTACTGTTATTGATTTTGTTTTCATCAGAATTCTTCTCCCTTTTGATTTCCTTAACAATAATCCCTTATAAATCCTTTTTTGTCTATTTTTGCATCAGAAAGAATGTTTTCAGTTAATTAAACAGAAAATATAAGGGGAGAAACATTAACCGTTCAAACACATGAAAAACATAGTAGCTTCAGAACTACGATGATTTACAATAGACCGACACAACAACAGATGAAAGCAGATATCGAACGGGTTTTTACTAGAAGAGATACGGGATAGGTATAATTTACAATCGATCGATGCAATAGTAGATACAAGAAGTAATGAATTTTTTATATTATCAACGAAGAATCGTGATAGTATTATATTCTTGGATTAAGAGTGAATTTTCGGTTATGCGCATCTAATTCTACAATATAATCGTCAAGAACTGGTTCAATTCCGATGAGAATGGCTGGATTGTTTTTAATTACACTTATTTCGATATTTTCGTATCTTACTTCACGACCACCTCGACCTAAAATAAATGCAGGAACATTTCCTGAAAAAGATGGTTGTTGACCACCAGCTGTATTAGCTGGCGATGCTCTTTGGGTAAGAGATATATTTAACCAATTCGCTAGATCTTATCTAATTACTACATTATCTGAACCAGTGTCAAGAATTGCATTGATAGGTCTCGTTGATTGACCATCAGCCTTTTCAAATCTTACAGGGGACTACTGGAATATTGCAGCCAAATTGACTATAATTAAAAGAAAATTTTACTAAAGGTGATATTCGGGTCATACTTAAAAAAAGCAAGTTCCATGTTCCAATCTTTGTTCTATAATCACTTTATTAATTGGATATTTCTGACTTTCTTTATGAATTTTCATAAAATCCGAATTATGGGCCAAGACTTTATTATCTGTGATATGAAGTAGAACCCATTCTCCTAAATATTTTTGTTTTTCTTTCATTTTTACCTCCAATCAACATCATATTATATATTTAAATATTTATATTCTTTTCCATATTAAACTAATTTTGAGCGAATATACCGTAAGTCTGTAATAATTTTTCGGCTCACCTTCTTACCACAATAAATACCTATAAATAATTTGTATTTAAACATTTCTTGTAAAAATATTATTTTTATTAACAGGAATAATATCATATATCGCTAACGTTATCAGACCAAAAGCATTAAAACAGTGCATCGAATATTCGGGATACACCTTGGACATATAACAACGTCCACGGCCATATAACACATTTCGCTGCAACGGGAGGTTGGGCGGGTAACAAAGTGGCTATGTGGCGGACTGCAGATCCGCCTACGAGGGTTCAAATCCCTCCCCGCCCTCTAACAAAAAAAGTCTGGGAGAAAATACTATGATAAGAAAGAAACACTACGTCGAAGTCTCAATCATAATTTGTATCTTATATAGTGTAGTAATACTACCAATAAATCAACCATTGAGAGCAGAACCATCAGGAGTACTCCTCATCAATGAAGTGATGTACCACCCTATTGAAAATGAAAATACAAACGAATGGATTGAATTGTATAACCCGACCTCGGAGCCTCTTGATGTTTTAGGCTGGATGATTGCCGATGAAAAAGAAACAGACACCCTCCAAGCGGATAGCATCCATGGCGATGGCACCACCAGCATCCCACCAGGCGGTTATGCGATCATCACCGACAAAGGAACAACCATCTATGAGACTTACACTGTTGCTGACAACGCAGTACGATTATCTGTTGATGACAGTACCCTCTGTGGATACGGGTTGAACAATCAAAAAGAAAAAATCATACTCATAGACCCAATAGGTACCCCTATCGATGCGATAGAATGGGGAGAGGACTACGACGACGTTCCCGGTACCCCTATCTCGAGTGTTGCAGAAGGGAACTCCCTCGCGCGATATCAAGAAACCGATAAGGACGATTCTTCTCTGGATTTTTTTGAGTGCAACACTCCAACACCAGGTGGTGAAAACATCCAAACTATTCAAGACGACCAATCAGATGGTTCTGCGTCTGAAGAAAACACCGGATGCAGCTCACCCTCTGTGCTCATCATTGAACTGTATTATGATGCCCACCCGAACGTCAATGCTGAATACGTTCGACTTTTGAATCCCACAAACAAATCGGTGGATGTCTCTGGTTGGTACCTCACCGACGAACCATGGAAAGAACCTGATGATCAGCCTAAAATACTCTTCCCGGAACACACACTCATGCCACCGAATACATCGTGGTATATCACAAAAAACGCAACCGCCTTCCTCTGGGAAACCGCAACGCTCCCTGATTTTGAATACGCGGTTGACTCCCAACCTCTGGTCGCTCAACTCCTCACCTATAGAACCGTCACATACAGCAACACCGGCGGCCTAGTCGGATTGTACACTGCATCACAAATTCTCATCGATCTTGTCATCTACGGCACCACTGATCATTATATCTCCTGCTGGGAAGGACCATCGATCCCCTCCTTAGGACAAGGAGGAATCCTCAAACGAAACAGTATCAACGGAAAACCGGTTGATACCAATACCGCGTCTGACTGGGTCCATCCTCGAATCTACCACATCGGACAGTCGGATTTCCCTCTTCAAACATTTACATCCACTGGGGAGATAACCACCTTCGTCTCACCGGACAATAGTTATGAAACGATTACAAGTGAATTACGTAACGCACGCCGTTCCATTGATATGAATATGTATGAATTCACTAACCCGTTCCTCTACAAAGAATTAGTCGACGCGCTCAAACGAAACGTCACGGTCCGCTTGTTCATGGAAGGCTCCCCCATCGGGGGCATCGACGACCGAGAGAAATACATACTCAGCAGCCTCGCCTCTAACGGTGGTCTTATTCGTTTCATTGTCAGCGACCAAGAAAACCATGTGAACGCGAGATACCAATTCGACCATGCGAAATATCTTCTTATCGACAACGAAACCGTGATTGTCGAAAGCTGTAACTGGGCGAAAACCGGGGTCCCAAAAAACACGACGTATGGCAACCGAGAATGGGGCATCATCGTACGAAACAAAGAGGTAGCAGCAAATTTCTATCAAGTGTTCCAGGATGACTGGAACCTACAACACTCAGACAGTTACCCAATCGAAGCAATGAATTTTACGATTCCACCAGGTTTTTCACTGGATTACGAGACTCCGACCGGTTCCTACATTCCACAATTCACTGCAAAAACAATCACAGAACCATATACCATTACACCTCTTTTCTCTCCAGATACCAGTGAGCAAGCTATCCTTGATGCGATTGATTCCGCAACAACCACTATCTATGTGCAACAACTCTACATCTACAAAGACTGGGAGGAAACACTCAGCCCGTTTGTGGAACACCTCGCCAACAAATCACAACAGGGTGTCATCGTGAAAATCATCCTTGATTATAACCTTGCCTATGAAGGAACTACCGATGTGCTTAATGAAACTAAACAGTACCTGGAAGCATACGGCGTGAAAGTGAAATTCATTTCTAGCGAATGGTCTCCTTTTACCACGGTACATAATAAAGGAATGATCATCGATAATACCACCGTCCTTATTTCGAGCATCAACTGGAATGAACAGTCTGTTCGAAAAAACCGTGAGGCAGGAATCCTTCTTGAAAACCAAGAAGCGGCCACCTATTACGCGACCGTGTTCCTCTCTGACTGGAACCTTGACATCCACAAGACTAAAGCTTCTGATTTCTCGTGGGCAGACTATAAAAACCTGTTGCTTATTGCCCTAGTGATTGGCATCGTTTTGGCCCTTATCATCCGTGACTGGAGAAAACGAAAATGGAAATAGTCCATCTACCATCGTTGATTTCCCTGGTTGCTATCGCAATCATGATTGGGACTATTGTCGTTGCATACCTCAAAAAGATAACGATAACCTATGCGATCATCATTGCGAATCTCTTCGTTTTTCTCGTCACACTCTTCTTTGGAAATCAGATCATTGGTGATCTTGGGTTCAGACCAGCGTACCTCTCCGTAGAACAAATCCCACAAATCTACACCATATTTACCTCTATGTTTGTCCATAGTGGATTTTTACATATTCTTGGGAACATGTTCGTGTTTTTCTTCATGGGTATTGCGTTTGAACAACGGATAGGACGCAAGAAATTCTTAGTGATTTATCTGATCACCGGCGTGTGTGGTGCCTTGACGCATTCCGTGCTGAATCTGGGTTCATGGGTTCCTCTTGTTGGCGCGTCCGGAGCGATTTTTGGGATCCTCGGGGCGTTTGCCTATTTGTACCCACGAGATGAGGTCGTCATGCCGGTACCCATTGGAATAATGTTTATCATGCGCATCAAAGTCATCTACGCAACGATCATCTTTGCAGCATTAGAAACCGTTATCGTGATGTTCTCGGTTCAGGATAGCACCGCCCATTTCGCGCACCTTGGAGGACTCGCGAGCGGTGTTGTTCTCGCTGCAGTGCTTATTGGGAAAAAAGCAGAGAAGACAAAGCAAGCAAATCCTGCGGGATCGCTTGATTATATGCATATTAAAAAATCTGATACCATCAATTTTTCGCATTTAAAGGAACTTGTCAAAACCCCTGAACTAAAGAAAATATTACAGAACGTTGAAAAGGAAAACGTCCTGCAAGTGCGAAACATGTGGCTTGAGCATTTTCTGGAGAAAGTAACCTGCCCTGTCTGCAATAAACCATTGAACCATTTTGATCGGAAGATTTGGTGCGAGCAGGAACATTTTCGGACCGACTATTAGAGGTTAAGCCCGACGAGTGTCCCGAAAAACACGTAACTAGAAATGAGATATCCAAGGATGGCACCGCTGCAAAGCAGTGGGAGCCCTGCTTGTGGTTTTCCTTTGAGGACAAACGTCATAAGAGCAACAAATCCCACGAGTGTCCCCGCAAGGACAGACAGCGCAACAGGGAGACCATTAGGTATGGTAGTATAGGCAGTAGCGACAAGGATTCCTGGCATGACCACATCCCCAAGTCCCATGAAGAACGCCTCACGTTCTTCCCCGTCTTTGAGTTTCTCTTTCAAGCGTTTGGTGTCTTTCAGAAGTGAGTAATGCCTAATTTTTGGGACGACCAGCAGCACCGGTAGTTTAAGGTCCATCACGGTGTCAGCAAGGTCAATCATATGTTTTGTTTTATACACCGAGATCGCATCGTAGACAGCTAACCCAATAAGCAAGATGAGGACGAGCAGAATGCTCAGCGATATCCCGAACAAGGCGACCGCGCCTGCCCCTATGATGATGCCGCAGAGGTCAATGACGTACCACTCTGGATATTTCACCAGAACAACGACTAGACACGCCGCGAGAATAATGGAAAGAAAAACCGTTACTACCCAGTTGGAAATAACAAGGGAAAACAGGGGAAGAAAGATATAAAACGACGTGTACCCGACCGCGAATAAAATGATGAGTTGAATCAGTCGTTTCTTCCAGAATTTCGCAATCAACAAGATAATGATGGTCATGCCAAGGACCGTGACGAACACCCAGACGAGGTTCATCGGGTTGTCTGCTTGTTCGAAGACTTCCATCCCTGCGCCAATGAAAATATGCGAAAGAAGTAGGGCAAAACCGTTAATGATTACAAAAAAACATCCCATGAAAAAAATAGGTAATAACTCTTTTTTTCCTTTTTCTCTTTGTTCATCCATTTTGAATCAGGAATGAATTTGGTCTATTTATAGAGTAGTATTTTTTGTTGTATCGAAAAAAATATATCAAAAAAAGACCTTGTAGATTTACTATTTCTTCCTCTATTTTGTACGTAATTTCCCCTATTCATGCATAAATGTTTAAATAGTATTACAAAGATAGATTAATGGGATTCGGAGGAAATGAAACGGTAAAAACACCGTTGAAGAAAAGTTTGGTATGCGGAACTGTGGTATTGTTCATATCTATGGGTTTCATTCCGATGACGGGCGGTTTATCTAATAAGAAACAAGCTTTTATTGTTGATCGAGTAGCAGAATCATCGATGCCGAATAGTGAAGGTCTACCCGATCTTATTATCGAGGATATCTATATTGATTGGAATTATAATGGGCCAGGCCCAGGATATCCCGATCTTTTTTGTAAAATCAAAAATATCGGAGATGCTTCTGTTTCAGAATTAAAATACAATGTTGTTATCGAACAACTCCTATTGAATATCATCCCTATTAGAATGATTATCAATACATATTTAGGAGCATTTTTTCAACCTGGGATGCCACCTGGTGGAACGTTTATTGGGGATCTTCCTACTGGTACGGATATTCTTCCCTTGTTCGGATTCTTTAGATTCCATGTTACCGTAAATCCCGACCATTCTGTGAATGAATCAAACTATGACAACAATTACTACGCTGAGACGTTTTTCGGGTATGATCCCCTAATAGCCAATTTCCGATGGTATTCACTTGAATGAATTTATAGTATTAGAATGAGGTAAAATAATTTAACTAACGCCATCTTTTTTACAAAAATTATCAAATAAACTAATAAAACAGATGAGTATATATTTAAATATATATCTTCGTATATCTCAATAATTTATATGCAAACTTAGATTCTGCACATAAATACCCCTATTTGTGTGCAAAGCCTTTACATATATATTTTAATAATTTCTGTACAAAGCAACTTTTCTATTTATTCTTATTTATTTTCCTTTGGGAACGATGCTCTTTTTTTATTAAATATTTTTTCACCATTTCAAGTGCACACAGGTTCCCACACATCGAACACGCCTTCGTATCCTCAGAAGGCGACCGTTTCGCCCGATACTCCTTTGCTTTCGCTGGATCAATGCAGAGCTCAAACATTTTCTTCCAATCAAGAGCTTCCCGAGCTGTACTAAATGTTCTATCAATATCTCGATCAATTCCTCTCGCAAGGTCAGCAGCATGCGCAGCAATCCGCGTCGCAACCACACCATCCCGGACATCGTTCTTATCAGGGAGACAGAGATGCTCTGCCGGCGTCACATAACAGAGAAAATCAACACCACAAAAACCAGCAAATGCCCCTCCGATACCACCGACAAAATGATCATACCCCGGAGCAATATCGGTCACTAAGGGGCCGAGAACAAAATACGGTGCTTCCTTCGTAACCGTTTTCATCACCTGGATGTTCGCTTGAATATCAGACAGCGGCATGTGACCGGGACCTTCCACCATCGTCTGTACCCCGAACTTCCGTGCTTTTTCAACGAGCTCCCCGATAATGAGCAACTCCTGGAATTTCGCCCGATCATTCGAATCAGACAGAGCTCCGGACCGCATCCCATCACCGAGTGAAAGCGTCACATCATATTTCTTAGCAATCTCCAAGAGATAGTCAAAGTTCTTGTACAAAGGGTTTTCCTGATCATGATGAAGGATCCATGCCATATGAAACGATCCACCGCGAGAAACCATGGGAATGAGCCGCTTTTGTTTGCGCAGACGCTCCACGCTTTCTTTGGTAATCCCCACATGAACAACCGCGAAATCAACACCCTGTTTCGCCTGGGATTCAACCATGGTAAACATATCATCCTCAGTCATATCAACAATCGAGCCACGCTTCTCGATTGCCTCAATCCCAGCCTGATAAATAGGAACAGTACCAAACGGAACCGTCACTGTTTTCAACAAAGCACGACGAATCTTATCAAGATCGCCACCCGTCGACAAATCCATCACCGCATGAGCACCAGCACCAACCGCAACCTGAGCTTTCTCAACCTCCTCCTTCAAACTACAATGCTCCCGCGACGTCCCAATATTTGCATTGACTTTGACCCGCAAACCTTTCCCGATCCCCAGTGAACTTGGTGCATGAATTAGATTACACGGAATCACAATCTGACCAGCAGCAACACCTTTCCGAACCACATCGACCGCAATCTTCTCGCACCGAGCAACATCCTTCATCTGCGGAGTTGTTTTCCCCTGTTTTGCCTCAGATATTTGTGTCATTCCAAACACCTAATGATTTCATCATATTAATACTTTCAATAGGACGATTTATCTGCAGAGTATCAAACGAGACAGCCCTGAAACCATAACGCTAAAAACATCATGACATATACAGAGTCTTGAAATATTTTTGTGGGCGTGGCAATGAAATCAATTCTCAAACTCTTCTCAGATCATGGGACGTTCGTCCAACCAGACGCACTCCAATATATTTCCTCAAAAGAGAACCCGGATGATTTTGCTACATTTCTCATTAACAGCCTGAGAGAATACCCTTTGTTCCTCGCTGTTGAAACCATCAAAAACATCGAAGAATCAACACAACAACTCAAAGAAAAATCAGCACCGGCACCGGTGATTTCCCCCTCAACACCACCCACGCCCCCTGTTGAAAAAACCATCGAGAAAGAGTTCCAAAAAAAGATGCTTTCAAAAATCTACAGCGGATCCACCTTTGCCAAAGAAACGAGTGACGAGGAAGACGATGAGGAAACCGAGGAGGATGAGAAACCCACAGAAGAAAAAAAACCACTGCAACCCATCGAGATAAAAACAGTCAAAGGCTGGAAACCACTTGCCAGAGACTACGAATCAGAAGTACTCATCATCAACGACATCACCGGAAAACGAACCAGCGAGGGAACCACCCAAGACTTCGTCAATTTATTCAAAGACAGATACCAAGGGATACGAAAAATCCTCTGCAGCCAACGACGAGAAATCGCACAATTCATCCCTATCAACCGCATTCGAAAAACAATGACCGATGTCCAACTCATCGGCATCGTTAAAAACGTGAAAACAACACATAACGGACACCGACTCATTGAAATCGAAGACGATACAGGTTCCGCAACCCTCATGGCACTGAAAACAAACACGGAAACAATTCAAATGGCAAGCGAAATCATGCTCGATGAAGTGATCGGTGTCGTAGGGAAAATCAGTAAAACCGGTGACCTGATCATTGTTCAAAACATTATCTACCCGGATATAAAACTCCACCATGAACGCAAACGAACAGAATCACCCCTCTGCGTCGCGTTTCTCTCCGATGTTCACATGGGGAGCAATATGTTCATGGAATCAGAATGGAACATGTTCCTCCGCTGGATAAACGGGGACCTCGGGAACTCCCGACAACGAGACGTCGCAAGCAAACTCAAATATCTCGTGTTACCCGGCGATCTTGTCGACGGCATCGGCATTTACCCAAACCAGGAAAAAGAACTCTCCATCAGTAACATCTATGAACAATACCAAGCACTCGCACAGCAGTTCGAATACATCCCTGATCATATCACGGTCATCCTCCAACCCGGGAACCATGATGCCGTACGACCAGCAGAGCCACAACCCGCGTTTGAAAAAGAGATTCGTGATCTGTTCTCAGGAAAAGAATTTATTTTCATCGGAAACCCCAGTTACTTCTCGCTTCATGGAATTGAAATCCTCTCGTATCATGGTCAAAGCCTCTTAGATTATTCAACAAACATTCAAGCACTCAACTACAACCAACCAACCGAGGTCATGAAAATCATGCTCAAGAAACGACATCTGTCACCAACCTATGGAGGGTACACGCCGCTTGCCCCCGAGCATGAGGACTATATGCTCATCAGTCAAGTCCCTGATATCTTTGTGACCGGACATGTTCACACCTCCTTTATCGATAACTACCGAGGCGTCACACTCATTAACGCGTCAAGCTGGCAGTCGCAGACCTCCTATCAAAAGATGATGAATTTCGTTCCCGATTCCGGAAAACTCCCCATCGTAGATCTGAAAACCGGGAACGCCACGACCATGGATTTCAGTAAAGCATCTGCATGACCCAAGAAAAAAAACATCTGTCTTTTTTTGAGTAAGAATACAAAACTTTAAGTGAGTTCCCGCCATGTAGAATTTGTTTATTTTCAGAGCATGAGAAACATGGATGGGGAGTTATCCAGAGACATCGCTGCAAGCCCGGCTATGCGCGCGTATTTTAACCAGCTTCAGCACGATATCGACGCCTGCTACAAAATAGCAAATGCCGCACGAAAAACAGGGTATGACCCAGAAACTACCGTAGAAATTCCCCAAGCACTTGATCTCGCGTCACGTGTAGAACAACTGGTAGGACCAGAAGGGATAGCACCGAAAATCCGTCAAGCAACACAACGGATTGGAAACCGGGAGTTAGTCTCACTGGAAATCGCGCGAATGATCGTCGATAAGAAAACCTATACTTTTAATAGCCTCGAAAAAGCGCTTGATCAAGCGGTACGAACAGGACTTGCCATTCTCACCGAAGGAGTCTTAGTTGCCCCGCTGGAGGGCATCGCAGAGGTACGACTCGGGCGGAACAACGACGGGACCAATTATGTCGACCTGTACTTCTCAGGACCTATCAGAAGCGCGGGAGGAACCGGCCAAGCAATGAGCGTGCTCATTGCTGATGTGGTACGACGTGATCTCGGTATTGGCAGCTATGCAGCAACACAAGGAGAAATCGAGCGGTTAAAAGAAGAAATCCCGTTGTATAAAAGAGTACAACATTTACAATACCTCCCTTCTGTCGATGAAATTGATCTGATTATGAAAAACTGCCCAATCTGTATCAACGGTGAAGGAACCGAAGATGAAGAAGTCGCCGGATACCGGGATTTACCACGGGTTGGAACAAACCGGTTACGAGGGGGAGCATGTCTCGTTATCGCAGAAGGACTCTGCTTGAAAGCACCGAAAATCTACAAACACATAAAAAAAATGAAGTTAAAGGGATGGGAATTCCTCGAGACGTTTGTAAATAAGGGAACAGATCTCACAAAAGATACTGGGGCTATCCCGACGATACCTCCGTCCTCGAAATATATCGGTGAAGTAATCGCAGGACGACCAGTATTTTCGCATCCATCAAGGGTAGGGGGATTCCGCCTCCGCTACGGACGGGCACGCACCGCAGGGCTTGCGTCCACTGCGATTAACCCAGCAACCATGTTTCTGCTGGATAGTTTCATCACCGTAGGAACCCAGATGAAAACCGAGCGACCAGGGAAAGGAACCATTGGAACCCCCTGCGATCAGATCGAAGGACCGATCGTGCTACTCCAAAACGGGGATCTCATTCAGATTAACGATGTGAAAAATATCCGCAGTGATGTGAAAAAAATCATTGATCTCGGTGAAATCCTCATCCCCTATGGGGAATTCATCGAGAATAACGCGCTGCTCCCTGATGCATCGTATGTGTATGAATGGTGGGTGCAGGAACTCCAACAAGTAGTTGCCTGTATCCCTACGAGCTATGCTACCAGTGATGTAAGTGAAGCAGACCTTCGGCTTCAACAGAAAATCGATGAGGATTTTGGACGACACGTTGATGTGCATCATCCCCTACCACAGGAAGCGTTCGCACTCGCAGAACGATATCATGTCCCCTTACATCCTGATTATAACCTCTTCTGGCATGACCTCCCCATAGACGATGTTGTAAAACTAATAACCTACGTAAAAGAACACGGAAAACTCCTGCTCGAGAATGAAGAGCAGCTTCTCCTTCCGAACAACCCCGAGATTAAAAACATCCTCATTGAACTCGGCGCGCTCCACAAACAACGAGAAGGATCGTTTCAGTTCGATCACTATACATACCCGCTGATCCGCTGTTGCGGCCTTGACATCAAGCAAAGACAACTCGTACCAACAGACCGGTGGACACTGCCTGCAAAAGGAGAAACAACGTTACCTTTCGTATCAAAACTCGCAGGAGTACAGATACGCGCTCGTGGGCCGTTCCGCATCGGAACACGTATGGGGCGACCAGAAAAAGCATCCCCTCGAAAGATGCGACCACCACCACATGTGCTCTTCCCGCTTGGGGATTATGGGGGAAACCAACGACTGGTGAAGACCGCTGCGGAGAATGTTACCATCGAAGTTGAGGTAGGGAAACGACGATGCACGAAATGTGATAAAACCACATTCCATCTGGTATGCACCTGCGGCGCTCATACCGAAGTACTTGAAGGAAAACTAGAGAAGCAGATGATTAATCTATCCGAGGAACTTGAGAGAGCACAGAAAAATGTCAAGGAACATACCCTTCCAGAGACGATCAAAGGCGTTATAGGAACGATTTCGAAACATAAAACCCCAGAGCCCCTGGAGAAAGGGATTCTGCGTGCAAAACATAATGTCTACGTGTTTAAGGATGGGACGATCCGGTTCGATATGACGGATGCACCATTGACACATTTCAAACCAAAAGAAATCGGTGTCCCGTTGAAAAGAGTCAGGGAACTTGGGTACACAAAAGACTATCTGGGCAAGGAGTTGGAAAACGAGGACCAGATCTGTGAACTGAAAGTGCAGGATGTCGTCGTCAGCACCGCGTGTGCCGATTATTTTATACAAGTATCAAAATTTATTGATGATTTATTGACGAAGTTTTATGGTATTGATCGGTTCTATAAGGTGAAGAAAAACCAGGATTTAGTCGGTCATTTGGTCGTCGGGCTTGCACCGCATACCTCAGCAGGTGCGCTGGGGCGAATCATTGGATTTACCTCTGCACAAGTATGCTTTATGCATCCATTTTTCCATGCAACAAAACGAAGAAACTGCCTCGTACCAGAGACGTCCATTCATCTGATGGATGGTGCAAAATCAATGTCGATGCCACTTCAAGACCTCTATAAAAATACATCATCTCAGGAACATATCGTTGATTCATTCGGGACAACACGGAAACAGGTAAACGGTATTCGCACATTTTCGTGTAATCCACAAACAGGAGAGACAGAAATTCGAAAGGTACTCTCTGTTTTAAAAACACCAGCACCACGACACCTTGTAAAAGTCACCTCAAAGTCTGGAAGAACCTTTACGTCATCACCAGCCCATCGAGTTGTCATATGGCAGAACGGAGCACTAATCACAAAAAAAATCATTGAAGTTACTTCTGATGATTGTTTCCTTATTTCACAAAAAATTCAATCAAAGGAAAACAATGTTGATGGCATCGATTTACTTATCGAATTTCTCCATAAGAACAATGACGATATTGTTGTCCGTGGAATTGAAGGTATTACAAGACGATGCGTTCAAGACCTTGGAGGATTATCTTCTGCGGTCACACAATTAAACCTCAATAAAAAAACCTTTTCAAATTATATGTATCGAGATAGCATACCTCTAACCGTTCTACTCCATTTACTCCAGTTATGTCATCTCGATGTACGAGCGATTCCAAAGGATTGTTGGCTTGGAGTAAAACGTAATAATACGAAAATACCACGGATGATCCCAGTCAACGGCTCTCTGACGAGACTTCTTGGCTATTATCTTGCAGAGGGACATGCACGACAAGCAAAGAAAGAATGCTATCAGATAGCGTTTGCTGCAACCGAAGAAGAGATTCGTACCGATATCACCAATTGTATTCGCGACGTTTTTCATGTCCATACGTACATTGATGAACATGGGATAACCATCTCTAATCGATTAATTTATGAATTCTTTGTTCACATTCTCGAGGTTGGGAGCAATGCGAAAAATAAACAGATCCCCTCGCAACTCACAGCGTTACCGATAACAAAGATGAGAGAACTCTTACGTGGGTATTTCGCAGGTGATGGATCCGTTGAGAAAAACCGACTTCATGTCACCTGCTGCTCAGTCAATCGTAAACTCCTTCAAGATATTGGTTTTCAACTCCTTCGCTTCGGTGTATTTTACCGGATAAAAGAAGAAAAAAATAAACCTGCTGGTGGATTAGTAAAAACATTCTACGAAAAAAAGAACCTTTCACCAGTGTTCGACATTTATTATCTTTCCATTCGCTCTTCGTATGCCCGTAGATTTGCAGAGCGTATTGGATTTTCTCTTCAGAGAAAACAACAGGCGCTGGAGGCTGCTCTTTGTAAAGAAAGAAAACCAAGAGTCGATATGTTTGGTGATTTTATTCTTGATAGAATTAAGCATATAACCCCTGTTATCTCTGATACGGATTTTCTCTACGATGTGGAAGTTGAAGGGGTACATAATTTCCTTATTAATGATGCTCTTCTGTCCTCAAATTGTGATGGCGACGAAGATGGTCTTATGTTGCTCATGGATGCATTATTGAATTTCTCCCATGCGTACATCCCTGATAAGCGCGGTGGAAAAATGGATTTACCGTTGATTCTAACTACTCGTCTTGATCCCTCTGAAGTGGATAAAGAGGCACATAATCTGGATACCCTCGGGCGGTATCCTTTAGAATTTTATGAGGCGACGTTAAGGCATGAGCATTCGAAGAACATGGAAGCAAAGATGGGATTGGTCGCCGCACGACTCGGCACAGAATTACAGTACGAGCAGTTTTGCTTCACGCATGACACCAATAATATCTCGGAAGGACCACGGGAATCGCTCTACAAGACCTTGAAGACCATGATGGAGAAGATGAACGCGCAACTCAGCCTTGCCGCTAGGATCAGGGCGGTGGACGAAGCAGACGTTGCGTACAAGGTCATCGAACGACACTTCTTACCAGATATCCTGGGGAACCTCCGGGCGTTCAGTAAGCAATCGGTTCGCTGTCCCTTATGTAACACGACGTATCGACGGATACCTCTCCAAGGAATCTGCACAAAATGCAACGGGAAGTTAACCCTCACGGTCCATCAAATGTCTGTCAAGAAATATCTGAATATCTCTAAAGAGATCGCGGAGAGATATAACCTCCCGGTCTATGCTCGTCAGAGAATCGCTCTTGTGGAGAAATCTATTGATTCGACGTTTATGAGCGATAAGGTAAAAAACACAAAATTAAGTGATTTCTTCTAACGTTTGTCTGAAGCAGGTTATGCATTTTTAATCGCTTCTGCACACTTATAATCAAAGACTAAAAAAAGTATATAATTTCTATTTTTTAAGAAATTGATATGATTTTTTCCTTGTTCTCTTATCATTAGTTATGTATAGATTCATAAAAAGATTTATAAAGAATATGTAGATTAATAATGTATAAGGGGTGTTTTTCTATAAAACGGAAAATCCTGGAATCGTTGTTTGTGCTTGCGATTGTTATTCTTTTTATTTTTCCAGCAGTATCTTCAACGAGTATGTTATCTTTTTCATCGAGAGATAATTATAACATCTATCACCATCAGTCCGATGTACAAAAAACATCGTGGTATATCCAACATCCGTATGATGAATCATCTATGAGCGAAGGACGATCACTCGTAGTTATCAATGAAGAATCAGATTTATCTACTGGTGAACCCATGAATTCATCATGGCCGATGTACTGCCATGACACACACCATAGTGGGCGAAGTCCTTATAGCACCGCCGATAATCCCCCAGGGGTTATGAAGTGGTCCTTTGAAACACACCATGTCAGTTTTTATGGATCAACGGTAATTGATTCAGAGGGGACTATCTATGCTGCCGCCGAAGATTTATATGCAATTTATCCCAATGGAACGTTGAAATGGCAATTTGGTACTAACGGGTGGAGCGAATCCTGCCCAGCAATTGATGAAAATGGAATCATCTACATCGGGACTTCTGTTGGCGATCCTAATTATTTTTATGCAATTTACCCAAATGGAACAATGAAATGGAGATATTGGATAGGGGGGGGAACAGACATACTATCTTCGCCGGCAATTGGATCAGATGGGACAATTTACTTTGGTTGCGGACAATCCATTGTTGCCCTCTTTTCAAATGGAACGCTCCGCTGGCAGCGTTCGACAAATCACCTTGTCTATTCATCCCCAGCTATCGGAGATGATGGGACTGTCTATTGTGGCTGCCATGACACCTATTTGTACGCTCTTTATCCGAATAATGGGACAGTCAAATGGATGTTTAAAACCGGCGATTGGATACGGGTCAGCCCCTGTATCGCCGATGACGGAACTATCTATTGTGTGTGCACCGATGGGTACCTTTATGCGATTCGCGAGAATGGGACTATGAAATGGAGAACCTGGGTTGAGGCCGGGACGTCCCCGACCATTGGTCAGGACGAGACCATCTATGCAGGATGGAGTCAGCTTTATGCAGTGAATCCAGTGAATGGTTCGGTGAAATGGATTTACAACACAGGAGGATGTATTCAAGGAGGTACACCGTGTACATCCATAGATGGAACGATTTACTTCGGAACGACGGTTGAGATTATTGACGGTTATCTCATTGCACTCAACCCAGATGGCACCGAGCAGTGGAGAGCTAATATCGGTGCATGTGAATCTGCACCAGCTATAGGAGCGGACGGGACTATCTACATTGGAGCAGAGGACATTAATGATAATGATCGTGGTATTTTGTATGCCTTTGGTCAAGGACCGTTAAAGGCAGAAGCAAATGGCCCATACAAAGCAATGATAAATCAACCAGTTCAACTCACCGGTAATATCTTTGGTGGTATACCGCCCTATACGTGCCAATGGAATTTTGGAGACGGAAATAACTCCGAGGAACAGAACCCAACACATACCTATGTTAATGTGGGTAATTTTACTGTTACATTTACAGTGACCGATTCGGAAGGCAACTACAGTTCTGATACGGCGCAAGTCACCGTTACTACTGCAAAACCATCGGTCACCATTACAAAACCGGTTAACGGCATCTATCTCATGGACGCTAGAATCCTACCTTTCTCCAAACCTGTCATCATCGGGAGAATCACTATCCAAGTAGAGGCGACACAGGAACCATTTGGCATTGATCGTGTTGAGTTCTACGTTGATGACACGCTGAAGGCAACCGATACCGATGCTCCGTATGAATGGACATGGAGCACACCAGCGTTCTTCAAACATACCATTCGAGCGGTTGCGTACGATACCTCTGGGAAAAGTACGGGGAAATCTATCGAGGTGTCGAAGTTCTTCTAACATAAATCAATAGAAAGATGAAAAAGAGAAAGTAAGAAATCATAGGGAGAAAACATATACAAAAGAATCCTCTCAAAAAAATCAATTGGAAGATTATTTCTTCTTTCGTGGTGTGTTCCGATACCTAAGATTATTCTTTCTGTTCATTGAATATGCCAAATAAATCTCTTTGCCCGTTTCATGATTCTGTATATATTTCTTAATTGACATTGAAACTCTTTTTAAAAAAAGAGATGGAACAAGGTAAATAGAATAATTTCATCTATAAAAATAAATGAACTATCTCATCTGCATTTAAAATTAGTAGTTTGCTCTTTTATTCGATGGTTTGAGGTATTTTAAGTGCAAAGCCTCTGAAGCATAATGTTCATATATCTATTCGCTCATGCTCTTTGTAGGTTGGTGCTTATGAGCGAGAACCCGGTTCTTTCCGTCGATAAAAAAACATGGAACAAATGGTCGTTCTACATAAACGTGGTTATTTTCATTATTATCGCGGTGTTCATTTATCTGTTGGTCATCGATTCATACAGTGCAGGGAGCATATCCGTGCAAAATAATACAAATCTTCTCTCAAACGCGTGGATCCTGGTTGTTCGTGATATTGCTTTCCTGGTTGCAGGCCTTGTCATCATCTTCTTCCAATTGTTTAACTACTATAAACAGTTTAGTCGTCGTTCCTGGTAACAATGGCGAAAGGTGTAGAATAGACCGGGGAGTTAGGCGTTCCCTGTAACCAGAAATCGCCGATATGCTGGGGTCGAACTTGAGAGGCGGTGTAACGAGTATCTCGTGATCCGTTTGTTGCCTATGACACCTTGTCCTTTGGGATCAGAGGTGATAGCCGCATATGACCGGAGGGTCATGTGTCTATCTTTACTGTGGGAACCGGGTGAGGCACGGAAGTGAGCAGCCTTACCACAGACTGCCGATGCTCAGAGGGTTAACGGGGTTGAGAATGCAGATGGGTAGTCACCTGTATACCACGTGCACCCACTTGAAAGACGTCTACACCCGCCAAAATTTAATAATATCCTCTACTTTTAGAAACATGGGAGCATCATATGTTTCATTACTCCGATTACAGAAAAGCATTAGAAATGCTTGGATGGACTGAGGACCTACCAGGTCTATGGAAAATCAAAAGAGATGAACGTGGACCTATATTGATGGACTTCCGTGAAAATCCAGAAGGATTAAGTTACTCATATGATGAAGATAAACAGCTAATTTTTAAAGATATAGTGGAAGAATGGAGAGAGGTTGCACTTTTTCGAAGACAACAAGAAAATATCCGAAGAGGTGTACCAATCTAAAAACAACAATTGGAGAAATAATAAGAGAAAATGCCAAAAGGAATATATCTTAACAGGAGAACAAACGGACCTTGGACAACTTTTGAATCCTATTTATTAAAAGATGAAAATCGCCATGCAGGATGGATAAAATGGATAGACCATCAATCCTTCAAATTACATAAAAATCCTTTTTCCACCTGGCCTCTCTCTCCGTTTACATATTTAGTGCCTGAAAATGTATCAATCCCTGAAGAAGGATTGATCAGAGCAAATGTAGAAAAAATATGCAAAATTCCGAGCTTTTCGGGGACTGGAACCTTAGGGATATATTCCAATCAATTTTGTATTGTTGATGGATATGAATTATTTAAGATCGATGAACTTCCAAAACCCTTTCTCACCAAAGATGAGTTTCTTCATAGATTAACTCACAATTTGGTTGGAGAAATAAATGAAAATTTTAGTAAAGAATTGGCAATAAATATTTTATCCTGTCCAAAATCGATTTATGGTATTGGGGGAATAGGTGCACAGTCATTTTCTTCAGTTGGAGGAAAAAAAGATTTGAAGGGTTTAAATACATTAATTAAACATCTACTTCCCATGGATTTTTTAGGCCAAAATAAAGCATATCGTTATAAACCAATACTAACCGAACTTGATTGTCAAAAGGCAAACTCTGATGTAACAAGAAAAGCATCCAATGAAATCTCTTTTAATTATTTATTTAATCTAAGTCCACAAGTAAAAAGATTCGCAATGCCAACTCAGATACCGATTCTTGTACCTGATATTAAATATCAAAAGAATGAATGGGAATTAGATAGAGATATACTTGATTATCAGATGAGTGCTCTACTATTCACTCCCATTATAGATGAGACAGCACAAAAAAAATTAACAAATGTTGTTGAAAAAACTGGAAAAACAATTTTACGTAAAGCAAATTTAGAGACAACTGTTGATGCATCTGGGATTCTTAGGCTTGCCAAAGCATGGTGTCGACTAGAATTTAAAAATAATCTTGCTGAGGATGACTTTGGAAAAATAAAAAAAGATTTTGAACAGATATTCTCCGAATTTTTTGATTTATCAGAAGATATGCAAAGAACTGGAAGAACATGGCATATTCCCCTTACGCCAATAGCTGATAAAAGGAATCTTACTATATATGCAAATAAAATTTATAAGGAAATAAAAAATTTTACAAGAAATAATAGATATGAACGATTAACTAAAATCCAAATTCGAGAAAACATAAAGAGGAAGGAAATTTCAGATTATGATCTTGAACGAGGATTAAAAGAACTAGTAGATTCTGGATATTTGTTACAATTTAAGAATTACTCTGAATTTTCCCTTACTTTTTGAAGAAACTTTAATAAAACATAAACGTTTTACGTTTTTCTTAAATCTGGGGGAGTTCCAATGATTAAACTACTAAAAGACGAGAGTCTCACAGCATCTTGGCAGGGTTTCTTTGAAGATCAATGTAAAGCAGAGATAGAGACGCTGGCGACGGAGTACCCTGAGAAACGCAGTTTACTTATTGATTACTGGGATGTGGATAAAGCAGACCCAAAGCTTGCAGAAATGTTGCTTCATCAACCCTATAAAACTATTTTTAACGCAGAGGAAGCACTCAAACTCATTGATGTCTCTTCGGAGCAGAAGCTGGAGCTTCATTTCCGTGTTAAAAATATCCCTGAGGCACAAAAAATTCTGATTCGGAAGATCCGCGCGAACCGCCTGGGAACATTCATCGCTGTCGAAGGTCTTATCAAGAAAATAACCGAGGTACGACCAAAGCTACAGGTCGCTGCGTTCCAGTGCCAGAAATGTGGCGCGGTTATCCGGATTGAGCAGGATGAAGATATCCTGAAAGAACCTTCCGAATGCTTTGAGGATCAAGGCGGTTGTGGACGGGTTTCATCCTTTAAACTTTCCACGACACTCTCCTTATTTATTGACTCTCAGAAGATCGAGATCCAAGAGAACCCGGAAGGGTTACGTGGCGGCGCGCAACCGGAACGTATCAGCGTGTACCTTGAAGATGATCTGGTGGGAGGAGTCGCGCCAGGGGACCGCGTGATTGTCAACGGTATTCTTCATTCCGTGGCACGACACAGGGGAGCATTTCGACTCACCTCGTTTGACAAAATTATGGATGCGGTCAGTATTGAAAGCCAGGAGTTTGCGTTTGAAGAAGTAGAGGTTACCAAAGAAGATGAAAAAAAGATCCTGAAAACAAGTAAAGACCCAGTGATTTATGATAAAATGCGGCAGAGTATCGCGCCGACGATCTATGGGCTTGACATCGAAAAAGACGCACTCGTCCTTCAGCTGTTCGGTGGTATTGCTAAGGAGATGCCTGATGGGACACGAACCCGTGGTGATATTCATGCCTTACTCGTAGGTGACCCTGGTACCGCAAAATCACAGATGCTGTTGTATATGTCCAAACTTGCTCCTCGAAGCGTGTATGCCTCCGGGAAAGCATCCTCCGCAGCTGGTCTTACCGCTGCTGCTGTCCGCGATGAGTTCGGCGAAGGGCGATGGACCCTTGAGGCAGGTGCACTGGTGCTCGCTGATAAAGGACTTGCCTGCATCGATGAAATCGACAAAATGGAAGAAACAGACCGGAGCAGTATGCATCAAGCCATGGAGCAACAAGAAATCTCTGTTGCAAAAGCCGGTATCAACGCTACCCTGAAGTCACGATGTGCGGTCCTTGCTGCAGCAAACCCAAAACTGGGACGATTTGATGAGTTCATGCCTATTCATGAACAAATCAACATGCCGCCTGCGTTGCTCTCTCGTTTTGATCTTATTTTTTCTATTCTTGATAAACCAAATCGTAAGACGGATACTGAACTCGCAGACCATATCCTTCACTCCCATAAAGGTGGTGAAATCCATGAGCACCTGAACAAAACATCTGATGATCTGTATTCAAAAGAAGAAGAAACAAAACTGATGAAACATGTCATGCCGGTGTTCGAGCCTGAATATCTCCGGAAGTATGTCGCGTATGCAAAACGTAATATCTTTCCGGTGTTGACCGATGATGCCTTGGAGATCCTTCAGAATTATTATGTTGATTTCCGTAGCTCGTCAAAAGATTCTGTTCCGTTTACCCCGCGTCAACTTGAGGCGTTTGTACGGCTTGCCGAGGCGAGCGCTCGGATACGGCTTAGCCAGGAAGCAACGGTTGATGATGCAAAACGAGCTATTTCCATTATCGATCAGTATCTTCGAAGGGTTGGAACGGATCGGGAGACAGGACGATTTGATATTGACATCATCGCGACCGGTATTAGCCATAGCCAGCATGAGCGGATGCGAGTGATCCTTGATATTATTCAGCGTCTCTGTACGGAGTCGACAGATGACAGTGCTGCACGTGGTGATATCATTAGCGAGGCGGAGATACAAGGGATTGAGTCCCGGAAGATCGAAGAGGTGCTGGATCGATTGAACCGCAACGGGCAAATCTACGAGCCAAGCCACGGGAAATATCGGCTAGCAGGACAATAACTAATAAAGAATATCAGGCGATATGCGGGCCTGATTTCTTCTTATAATTTTAATGCGATGAAATATTCCGTTACGTTTTACTAAACTGCCACCAGGTTTTGAACTCAGTCCTACCACTGGGATTTAAGAATTTTCCCTCAGGATCCCAGAGCCGGGTATACACACGATACTAGTCATTATGTACTGCAATAGGAGCTAAATCGAGAGTGAATTTATTGGAGTACCATCTTTAAAATTATAAAAACTTTCAAAACAAACTTTTATTAAGGTCCCCATCTTTAGATATCATTAGGGGAAAGGTATTACATGAAAAGGAAAATCCTGGAATCGTTGTTTGTTCTTGCGGTTGTTATTCTTTTTATTATCCCAGTGGTACCTTCAATGAGTATGCAATCTTTTTCGTCGAGAGTTAATTATAACGTTTATCATCGATCTGATGGACAACAACTATCTTGGGATATCCAACATTCATATGATCAATCCTCAGTGAACGATGAACGGTCATCGGTAGTTGTCAACAGAAATTCGGTTGTATCCGCTGGTGGGCCTATGAATTCCTCCTGGCCGATGTACTGTCATGATCTCCGTCATACCGGACAGAGCCCATATAGCACAGCGAATACGACTGGTGTTGAAAAATGGCGGACTGCACTGCCAATTATGATGGAAGGTTCTCCAGTTATTGATAAAAACGGTATTATTTATGTTGGATGTGATGACTTATTTGCTTTTTATCCAAATGGAACAGTTAAATGGAATTATTCTTTAATAGGATGGATTCAGTCTGCCCCGGCTGTTGATGAAAATGGTATTATTTATGTCGGTTCAGTGACGGCAATGCCGAATTATCTCTATGCCTTTTATCCTGATGGAACCTTAAAATGGAAGTATGCTACAGGTGACTCAGTGTATTCTTCACCAGTGATCGGAAATGATGGGACAATCTACTTTGGACAAAGTTCAGGAGATACCGGGTACATCAAGGCGTTATACACAAACGGCACATTACGATGGTTCTACCACACAAATGGTGTTGTATATTCATCGCCCGCCATCGGGAGTGATGGAACCGTCTATTGCGGTTCCCATGACGGTAATCTCTACGCTTTGTACCCTAATAATGGGACCATGAAATGGAAATTTGGTACAGGAGGATGGATACGGACCGCCCCGTGCATTGCTGAGAATGGGATGATTTATTGTGTGTCGCTTGATAATTATCTCTACGCGGTGTCTCCTAATGGGACGATGAAATGGAGGACCAATGTTGGTGCTGGTACGTCTCCTACTATTGGTCAGGATGGGACAGTCTACGCGGGCTGGAATGTGCTGCATGCGGTGAATCCGACAAACGGTTCTGTAAAATGGATTTTTAACCCAGGTCCTGACCGATGTATCGAGGGTGGTACTCCTGCTCATTCCGCGGATGGAACGATTTATTGCGGTGTCATTAAAAGAATAGGTGATATGAGCCAAGGAGGGGAAATTATCGCAATCAATCCTGATGGGACTGAGAAATGGAGAGAAACGATCGCGGATTTTGGAATTCAGTCTGCCCCTGCTATTTCAGAAGACGGAACTGTTTATATTGGATCTTCTTGGAAACCAGATGGTGGTTATCTTCACGCGTTTGGTCCCGGTGAACAAAAAACAATAAAAATCACCCAACCAAAACCAGGAGAAATATACCTTTTTGGACACTATTTGGGCAGTTCTCCAAATGGAAAAACAGTTATTCTCGGTTCAGTAAAAGTAAAAGCGCAACCTTCCTTAGAAAATGAGATTGAAAGCGTCAGTTTCATCGTCCACGATTACGTTCAAAATACCACTACCAAACCACCTTTTGAATGGAATATGAACTTACGATACTGGAAATGGCCACCACTCATGCAATTCACAATTACGGTAACAGTGAATTACAAGGGCGGGTGCACCTGGAGCGACTTTATGGCTGTGTCATATTTCCATCTTCGACATAACTATCCAAAATAGGATAGCCATCATTGAAATAACATAAAAATAAAGATCACTAGGATTCGGTCTCATTAAATTTTTCTAAAAAATAGATTTCATTCCTTATCTTAATATCTCCTTCATCTTTACTTAAATCAAAGTTTTACACTTTGAATCGGTTCTCCGAGATATTTTAAGTACAAAGCCTGTAAAGAAATGAAATAGTTTCTACCTAGGACAGAATGACCAAAACGTAAGTATAAAAAGATGGTAAAAAAGTAGGCGATTCTATTATTTATTCTCCGGTTCTTCTTTTTGATCTTCCTCTTTCTTTTTCTGTTTTTGTTTTTTCTTCTTAAAAGCAACTAATGTTTCTTCTACATCAGGAAGTGGGACCATCTCCATACAACAATAATGCACACAGCTAGTATAAAAATATATTCGAAATCGTAGTGTTGCCCGTAAATTCATTCTTCCTCTGTTAGTGTGTACAATTCCATAAAATGAGTCTGCATAATACCTCCACATTTTGGTTATGTCTTTTCTTCGAGGATATCATTGAGCCGAACATTTTCTT
>Ga0315274_10002284_pt1 | contig 29040 bp, 18 predicted proteins | sample YL17G02_20_MG_FD_203700 | JGI IMG/M metagenome (GOLD analysis project Ga0315274, IMG submission 203700) | Sediment microbial communities from Yellowstone Lake, YNP, Wyoming, USA - YL17G02_20 | ecosystem: Environmental > Aquatic > Freshwater > Lake > Sediment | place: USA: Wyoming | collected...
CAGGAAAAGCGCCAAAAAATGAAGAACACGAGGGCTGCCCCCAAAACAGAACGCCAGGAGGCTCCAAGCAGAGGCTCATGAATCGTTTGCAATCGCTGGTGAGTCTTCACGTTCGCGGTATAATGGCGATTCTGAGTTGGTGGCCGTGGCCGCCCCGCAGCATGGACGAACGGCTTATTGCCACATCAGCGTAGCGACGAGGCAATCTCGCCGCCATAGTCGTGGGACTGGCGACATGAGGTACTGGTCTTCGGGAAGGAATGGCATTGGAGTAGGCATCATGCTGATACGTGCACTGATCGTCGCGATTGTATCGATGGGCGGGCCCCTCTGCGCAGCCGCATCCGAGCCGATCCGGCTGCATCCTGAGAACCCGCATTATTTCCTCTGGCGGGACAAACCAACTATCTTGATTACCTCCACAGAGCATTATGGGGCCGTGCTGAACCGGGCGTTCGACTACAAACGATATCTGGCGACGCTCCAGGCAGACGGGCTGAACCTGACCCGGACGTTCAGCGGGGCCTACTGCGAGCCGGTCGGGGCGTTCAAGATCGAGCACAATACCCTCGCCCCGGCTCAGGGCGACTTGCTCTGCCCCTGGGCCCGCAGCGGCTCGCCCGGATATGCCAACGGCGGAAACAAATTCGACCTGACGCAGTGGGACCCGCAGTACTTCCAGCGGCTGACCGGTTTCGTGGCCGAGGCGGGCCGACGCGGCATCGTCGTCGAGATGGTCCTGTTCTGTCCCTTCTATGAGGACAGCATGTGGCAGTTGAGCCCAATGAACTCGGCCAACAACGTCAATGAGATCGGCCGGCTCCCGCGAACGGACGTGTACACGCTCAAGGAGAAAGCCCTGCTCGCCGTGCACGAGGCGATGGTGCAACGGGTCGTCGAGGCGCTGAAGGACTTTGACAACGTTTACTATGAAATCTGCAACGAGCCCTACTTCGGGGGCGTGACGCTGGAATGGCAGAACCACATCGCCGAAACGATTGTGAAAGTCGAGTCCGGATTTGCGGCCAAGCACCTGATCGCCCAGAACATCGCCAACGGATCGCAGAAAATCGAGAACCCGAACCCGCACGTCTCCATTTTCAATTTCCACTATGCCAAGCCGCCGGTCGCCGTCATGCAGAACTACGCCTTGAACAAGGTGATCGGCGACGACGAGACGGGCTTCGCCGGCGACGAGCGTGTCAAGCCGTATCGCCTGGAAGGCTGGGACTTCATCGTCGGCGGCGGCGCCGTCTACGATAATCTCGATTACTCCTTCACAGCCGGCCATGAGGACGGGACCGCGGAGATCGACGCCCCGGGTGGCGGCGGGCCGCAGTTCCGAAAGCAAATGCAGATTCTCGCCACGTTCATGCAGGGCTTCGATTTCCTGCGAATGCGGCCGGAAAATTCCGTGATCCAGGGCGACCTGCCGAAGGGCGTCACCGTGCGCGCCCTGGGCCAATCCGGGCAGGCGTATGCCATCTACGTGAATGGGAACAGCCTGACCAGCCTGTCCGTCGACTTGCCCGCCGGGCAATACAAGGCCCAATGGCTGAACACGAAGACCGGAGACATCGAGAAGACGGCGTTGTTCACGTGCGGCCGCGCCTCGCAGATGCTACAGGTGCCCAAGTACACGGACGATATCGCCCTTCGAATCGTCGCCGACAAGAAGGAACGAGCGGGATTGACATTCAACAGCGACTTCGAGGACGGGAAGATGACAGGCTGGCGGGTTTCAGGCAATGCCCCCACTGTCACGCAGGATCTTGCGCGGGCGGGAAGACACGCACTGAAGACCTCATTGGACAGATCCAAAGACCCGTGCTCGTACCGAACGGAACTCAGCGGGCCGTCCGCGGAGATCGGCAAGGAGTACTGGTACGGCTTCAGCATCTTTCTGCCGGATGACTACGCTCCCGACAAGATCTGGGAGATCGTCGCCCAGTGGCATGGCGTGCCGGATTTCGACCAGGGCGAGCAGTGGCGCAACCCCGTGATGGCCCTGTCCACCACCGCCGGGCGATGGGGCTGGGTGGTCCGCTGGGATGCGAAGCGAAACACGTTCGCCAGCGGCAAGCGAGAGTACGGCGGGGCCCGCGAGTTTGACCTTGGCCCCTATCAAAGAAACATCTGGACCGATTGGGTCATGCACATCAAGTGGTCGTACGGACCCGACGGCATCCTGCAAGTGTGGAAGAGCGGCGAGAAGGTGATCGACCACAACGGCCCGAACGCCTTCAATGACGCCAAGGGCCCCTTCTTCAAGATGGGCATATACAAGGGCTGGCAAAAGCCCGAAACGCGAAGCGATGCCGTCAGCAAGCGAGTCCTCTACCACGACGAATTCCGCATGGCCGGTCCCGACGCCAGCTACCAGGATGTCGCCCCAGGCTCATAGCCCCACCATGCCCCTCCAATAGGACCGAGCAGAACCATTGGCAACGCAAGAGAAAGAGAATCGTTCCGAACAGCGACAATGACCAGTTGACGCCCGGCCCTGTCCAAGTACCTCTATTCTCCTGTATTCTTTGCGATCCCCGGGGCCTTGGCGAGAAATCGAATCCTCTGTTATCAGGTTCATCCCCGTCCATCTGCGGTTCCATTCTACGGCATCCGCTTCGTCAGGCGGATATCGTCGATGTAGATCCTGCCGGGCCCGCCGGGCTTGGGGCTGTTGCGGTCGCCGACGCCAATCACCATTTCCTTGACCGCCGCCACGTCCACGCCCGCCGACGCCCCCCATCGTGGTTATTTCAGGCGAACGGCCGGCAACCGTTTCAGCCGTTGGCTTCGCGGGTCCACCTCAATCCCCACGGATTCCAGGGCAGTGACGCCAAGGATCGGCTCGGCGCCATCGGGTCCAAAGATCACCGTCGAACCGACCATCTCGCCCATGAACTCAATCTGGGCAGTGGCGATACCCAGCTTCACTTCCGTCCCGTCGGCCAACTCATAGGTGCGCTTTGCCCCAGCCCGCAAGCCTATGGCCTTGAGACGCTTGCCGGGCACCAGACAATCCACCGCGCGGGTATCCACGAGGAAGAGCCCCTCCCACGTCTTATCCGGCTGTGCCGGATTGCGGACCGTAACCGTCACGTGCGTCGTTCCCATACTTGCGACCTCGTTTTCGCGTTCGTTTCAAAGCCTGCGGTCACAGAACTTCATCCAGTATACCATATTGCCGCTGCATGGAACAGTCGCCGCACACTGGTTTTCCGGCGTCCGTCGGCGTTTATCCTTCGGCTCCGCTCAGGACGGCGTCCGCGGTTCCACGTCATTTCTCTGGGGTTTCGTGTCAGACGCAATTGTCTCCGTTCTCCGACTCACAACTGACAACCAACAAGTCAAAACCGCGACGCCTCGTCGCCCGCTTCCCACCACAAACGCGGATAGTCTTTCCCTTCCAGAATCCACCAGATGTCGTCCGTGCCGTTGGCCGTCTCGCCCACGAAATCCCACCCGGCATCCAGGAACGTCTTGGCCGTCCTTCAGCCGCCACGAAACTGCTTTTGAACCACGAATTGCACGAATCACCCAGCGCGGCCTCGCTGCGCTCGGCCGCAACCAAAATCACCTCACGCGGAGACGCGGAGGCGCAGAGAATAGCCAGACGAGACGTATTCTAAGCTCTGCGGCCCTGCGTCTCCGCGTGAAATATAATCCCTTTGCCTGCCTCGACTTGTGCTACGTCTCTCCAAGAATTTGCGCAAGAAAACAAGATTCCAACAAGTAGTAATACGAATTTGATCTGTCCGCCTCTCCTTGTCCATTGGTGTGATCCGTGTCATTCGTTGTTTCTACGTCCCTGGTTCGGCTTCATTCCTCTGCGGCTTCCCACCACAAACGCGGATAGTCCTGGCCTTCGAGAATCCACCAGATGTCCTCGGCGTCATCAACCGGCTCGCCTATAGAGTCAAGTCGGCCTACGGCACTGCGACTTGGAGCGAGAAGGTCTTCAGCGGCTCCACACCTTCTTCCCACAGCCTGCGATAGACGAGCCTGAGAGTCATCTGCCCTTGATTGACCGCCTTGAGATTGAAGCTTTCCCACCCACCAGCCCCGACAAGGGGTGGATCGCCTGTCTCGCGTGGCTTGAACTGTGCCTGGCCCATCTGCTCCACGATGGAGTCCTGGTGATCCACCCATTCCCATCGATACCCCGTACTGGGATTCGATTCGAGCGTAACGGCAAATATCTGGCCCAGCACAACCGTGACCCGTCCATCATACGGCTCCCACCAGAGGCGCGGATAATCCAACCCTTCGGCAATCTTCCAGATGTCCTCCGTCCCGTTGGCCGTCTCGCCCACGAAGTCCCAACCGGCATCGAGAAATGTCTTGGCCGTCTGCATCTCGGCCGTGGTCTTGCCGGTGCCCCCGGCACTGGTGGTTTGGCCGGAGGTCTGGGTGTTCCAGAAAGAAACAGTCACATCACCACCGGAACCAATCAGTCCCCCGACATACTCTCTACCGCTGACCGCACCGGCGCTGTAGCACGCGGTAATGTCGCCACCGTAGCCCACGAGGCCGCCGACGAAATTGTCTCCGCTGACGGACGCCGTGCTGTAGCACGCTGCGATACTCCCCTCATTCCAGTTCACGAGACCGCCATCGCTATAGACCGAGCCGGTGCTGTAGCACGCCGCGATACTCCCCGAATTCCAGTGCGCGAGGCCGCCATCTACTACGCCGACGTTCCTGACATGCGCCCCGCGCCCCAATTGGACGAAGAGGCAATCGCTACCCGTGAGATGCGAAATCGTGTGCCCCTTGCCATCAAAGACACCGACATACAGGAAGTCCCGACTGCCTATGGGGTAGAACCCCAGGCCCACCAAGTCAAGATCGTTGGCGAGCGCAAAGTGGCATGCCATGAGCCTCGGATTGTGACCGATGCTGTTCAATTCCTCCCCTGTCGCAATCAGGTAAGGATCGTTCGCCTCTCCGGTTCCACCGGAAAATTCCGGCAATCCGAAGCCCGCTGGTAGCTGCCACCATCCAATCGGGTACCCGCCACCTTCGGGCTGGGCCCAGATATCATGCGGGCCATCTGGCTGACCGACAAGATCCCAGCCAGCCGCCATGAACGTATTCGGGTCCATCATCTCAGCCGTGGTCTTGCCTGCGCCACCGTAACTCCAAGTGCTGCCCGAGGTCTCGATGTCCCAGAAACTCGAATCGACCTGACTCGGCCCCTCCATACCAGGATCTTTGGTAAAGTTGGCAAGGCCAGCGACATCGTACCCGCTGACCGAGGAGACGCTGTAGCTCATGACGATGCTGCCATAACCGCTGTTGTCGCCGACGAGACCGCCGACGGTATATTCTCCAGTGACCGAACCGGTGCTGTAGCTCATGACGATGGTGCCATAACCGTTGTCGCCGACGAGACCGCCGACGGATAATTCTCCAGTGACCGAACCGGTGCTGTAGCTCATGCCGATCTCGGCATTACTGTTGATGCCGACGAGACCACCGACATAATTCTTTCCGCTGACCGACCCCGTACTACAACAACCGACCATCAGACCCAGGGCGTCGATGCCCCCATTGCCCCCCGCCAGGCCACCGACGCCACCCTCTCCGCTGACGGACGCGCTGCTGTAGCACCAATCGATGCTGCCATACCAGTTCTCGCCCACGAGGCCGCCGACACCGCCAGCGCCACTGACCGCGCCGGTAGAGCGGCAGTCCGTCACCGAACCGTCATTCCAGCCTATCAGCCCGCCAACATACGAGCCCGTGCCGGTTATGTTGACGTCTACGACCCGGACGTTTTTGACCTCCGCCTCGAGTTCCACGTACCCAAACAGCCCCACAAAGCTTCCGCCGATGATCGTCAGATGCGAAATCGTATGCCCGTTTCCGTCGAACACGCAGTTGAAGGCAGTTCCCTCGAACCATGAGGAGGGTGCGTCGTTGGTGTCCGCTGCAATGACGGCCCTGTCGAAGACCTTTCGGCCGGGGAGGTTGGGGTCCAGGTCGATGTCGGCGGTCAGGATGAAGCGCTTGTCATAGTCTTCGGGCGTCTCGCCGAGGGCGATCAGGTCAGCGGCCGTGGCGATCTGGTACGGATCGTTGGGTTCTCCTGTCCCGCCGCTGTATTTGGCGTAAGCCGGCAGGACAAATAGACACGTGGTCAAAGTCAGCAGCAAAGCTCTCATAGTCTCCAATCCTCCAATCCCGAATCAACCGCCAATCATCTTTGAAACCGCGGATGAACGCTGGTACACGCTGATAACAACCCGTGGTGGGCATAGCCCACACTGCCCGTTTCTCCTTCATTCTTGGCGCTCTCTGCGTCTTTGCGAGAAACCAATCCTGTATGATCGGCGTTCATCCGCGTTCATCTGCGGTTCCCAGGCGTTCTGTGATATGAAAGAACCTTCTCCTTCGAGTGGACAGGCCCTTGTGCTTATGTGCTCCGTTACATCCCAGCGTTTCTACTGTAGCACATAGGACGAGCAATCGCAATAGGATTCCGGGCGCAGTCGATCCACGTCCGCGTGCAGGATTTCCGTTGCATCCGGGGCGAGATGCGCCTAACCTTTGGATAGTACTGGACTTGGCGATTGTGAGCCAAGTGGAGTCACGATGAATGAAAGGAGGATCAGATCGTATGCTGGCCACCCCAAGGAACTATAGACTGATCGTGCTTGCCGCAACACTCGCATGTGCTGGGACAGTGGCCCATGGGCAGGGCGACAACCTTGTCCGGGAGAACTCCGCCATTTCGGTGTCCCTCAGCCCCACGGATGGGACCTTGACCGTTGTGGATAAGAGGACGGGCGAACGCTGGCAGCAGAAGGCGATAGCCCAGGGCACACTCACAGGCGCCACGGCGGGTGCCAATGGCACGGAAGCCGTCTGGCGGGATACGAGCCTCGGAATGGATGTCAAGGTGCAGGTAGAGGTGGATGGAGACAAGCCGGAATTCACTCTCACGCTGTCCGCACAGGGCGTCATGAGGCGGTCTCTGCGCTTTCCGCATCCCTTTATCACCCGGGCCGGCACATACCTGGTCATTCCCATGAATGAGGGGATCTCCTATCCCGTTGACGATACGACCGTGGAAACACAGAAGCTCATCGCCTACGGCGGCCACGGCATCTGCATGCCCTTCTGGGGGGCCACCGACGGCCGACAGGGATACATGGCTATCATGGAGACTCCCGACGACGCGGCCATTCAGACCGCTCGGATTGACGGCAAGCTGTGCATCGCACCCGAATGGGACGCACAGAAGGGCCAATTCGGCTACACCCGCAAAGTGCGCTATGTCTTCTTCGACAAGGGCGGCCACGTGGCCATGTGCAAGCAGTATCGGTCGTACACGCAGCAAACGGGCCTGCTGAAGACACTGACGGACAAACGCACCCGGAACCCAAACGTGGATCTGCTGATTGGCGCGGTCAACGTGTGGTACTGGGACAGAGACGCCCTCGGCATGGTGCGTGACATGAAGTCCCGCGGCATCGAGAGAATCCTGTGGAGCAACCGGGCGGACCCGGAGATCATCCGGGCGATGAACGATCTGGGCGGCATTTTGACCAGCCGCTATGACATCTATCAGGACCTGATGGACCCGAACATCGTCAAGGAACAGCTTCGCAGCGTGCACCCGGACTGGACCCAGGCGGCGTGGCCGGCGGATATCATGCTCGATGCCAAAGGCGAGCCGCGCAAAGGCTGGGAGGTCAGAGGCAGGGACGGCAAGATGTACCCGTGTGCCGTCCTTTGCGACAAGCAGGCACTGAAATACGCCGCCGAGCGTGTGCCCGCCGAGATGAAGACCCATCCCTATCGCTGCCGGTTCATCGACACCACCACGGCCTCTCCCTGGCGCGAATGTTACCACCCGGACCATCCGATGACCCGCAGCGAGAGCCGGCACTGGAAGATGGAGCTGCTGCGCTACATGTCGCAGGACATGAATCTCGTGACGGGCTGCGAGACCGGCCACGATGCCGCCGTGCCTTTTGTCCATTACTTCGAAGGCATGCTCAGCCTCGGGCCGTACCGAGTCCCCGATTCCGGACGACAGATGCAAAGAATCTGGCAGGAGGTCCCTGAACGGGTGGCCAAGTACCAGCTCGGCCACAACTACCGCCTGCCCCTCTGGGAGCTGGTGTACCATGATTGCGTCGTGGCCCAGTGGTACTGGGGCGACTACAACAACAAGCTTCCGGCCCTTTGGGACAAGCGGGACCTGTTCAACATCCTCTACGGCACACCGCCGATGTTCATGTTCTCGCGGGAGTTCTGGGAGCAAAACAAAGACCGGTTCGTGCGAAGCTACAAAGACACCTGCACCGTTGCCCGGGCCGTCGGCTACAGTGAGATGGTCGATCATTCGTTCCTGACCGACGACAGGAACGTGCAGCAGACGCGATTCGCCAACGGCGTCACAGTCACCGTCAATTTCGGCGAAACGCCTTTCACGCTCCCTGACGGCGCTGTAGTCGCTCCGATGAGTCGCCGCGTTACAGGGATGTGACACTGGATCGACGCTATACGCCGTCACACCCGCTCGGGAACGACGAACGGCTCGCGATACGTGCCGCGGACGAGTCTGTTCGCCTCTTCCGCGAACTGGCCTGTGAACCGCTCTGCCTGCGGGTCCATCGTCAGCCAGCGGCCGAGGGTCCGCGGAGTCAGCTTCACATCGGCGCCGTTGAGCAGCAGGTGATCCTGCACACGTTCGAAGGTTTCGGCGACGTCTCGGTTGTCCCCGATCCGATCCAGAATCTCGGCACGGGAGGCCGTCTGCCCGAGGCGATAGGAGATGTTGCCCATGTGACACAGGGCACTGGAGAGGTGTCCTTCGAGGACCTCGGCGTTCAGGTCACTCGGCTTTCGACTGCGCACGGCCTGGATGAAGTTCTCGTGATGCCCCGCCCCTTCCGTCAGTTGGAACTGCCGGATCTTCTTGCCGCTGTTGTCATAGGCCCATCCGCCCGCGAGGTAGCCGTTCTCGCAGTGCACGACTACGCCGTCGCGAATCCCGCGGTAGTCGTCCATGGCACTCTCCGCTTTCGCGCGGGGCAGACCCCGGACCTCGAACAGGATCGGGACGGGCTTGTAGTCCAGGAACACGACCAGCGTATTCGGCGTCACGCCATCGTCGATGTATCCGAACCGACCGCCGAAACTCAGCACTCGCGGCGCCAGCTCGTTCTGGCCGACGATCCAGCGGCAGACGTCGATGTAGTGGATGCCGTTGTTGCCGAAATCGCCGTCGCCGGTCGGCCAGACCCAGTGCCAATCGTAGTGCAGGCTCTTTCGCGTCAACGGCGACATCGGGGCCGGGCCGCTCCACAGGTTGTAATCGACCGACTCCGGCACCGGCTGGGGCCCATCGACCTTGCCGATGCTGTCGCGCCGCACATACACGAGGCCTCGCACCAGCGTGATCTTCCCCAGGTTGCCCTGCTTGACATACTCGATGGCTTCTCGCAGCCCCGTGTCCGAGCGGCGCTGCGTGCCGCTTTGCACGATACGATTGTACTTGCGGGCCGCCTCCACCATCCGCCGCCCCTCCCAGATGTTGTGCGAGACGGGCTTCTCGACGTAGACATCCTTGCCCGCCTGGCAGGCCCAGACGGTGACAAGCGCGTGCCAGTGGTTCGGCGTCGCCGTGATCACCGCATCGATGCTCTTGTCTTCGAGCAGCTTGCGGTAGTCCACATACGTGTCCACCTTCTCGCCGCGCTCGGCGAACTTCTTCTGCTCCCGTTCCAGGAAGCTCTTGTCCGCGTCGCAGAGGGCGACGACGCGCACGCCGGGGATCGCGCGGAACCAGTTGATATGATTGCTGCCCTGGCTGCGGATTCCCACGACGGCCACCCGAATGTCGCCATTGGCTCCCCTGGCGCGAGAGAACGGGACGGTCAACGAAGCGCCGGCCACAGCCGACATCTTCACGAAATCGCGGCGGTTCATCTTGGTTTTCATGGTGCATCTCCTCGGCGGGGATCATTCGCTTCAAGTGCAGATCCAGACTGACTCGTCCTGATGCTTCGTTTCGTCATGCGCGTACCTTTGTGCAAGCGGTCTCCTGGACGGTCGACATGGTAACCGCTTGCCGCGCATCTGTCAAAACCTGCTTTGTCTGGAATACGGGGGCACGGGTGGCACAATCAAACGAGTCTCACCGTGTCAGTTCTGCGGGGCAGGGTCGTTGGGCGAGGGTAACGGACCTTCAACGGACTTGCGGAATCGCCCCTGTCCGCCGCCGCGGGGGCCCGCCGGCCCCTTGGGGCCGGGGCCGTATCTTCCCGGTCCGCGTGGGAACTCGCCGGGCAGGCCTCGCATGAGGTCCCGCCAGCGTTGCTGCTGATCCGAGCTGAGCACGACGGACATCTCCGCGTCCATCGCCTGCAATTCCTTGGTGATCTGCAGGCGGCCCTGTTCACGGATCTCTTCGAGCCGCTGCATGTATTTGTGCAAGATCGGCCCGGCCTGCTCGGCCTGCTCCGGGGAAAGACGCAGACGCGGTATGATCTGCTCCAGCACCATCTGGTAGCCCCTCTCGGGAGGCCCGGGCCGCTGGCGACCCGTCCCATGCAGCACCAGCAGCGTCGCCGCTGCACCGGTCGTGAGGCCGGCAATCAGGATGATCAGCCCGAAGAAGGCCATGCGCCATCGATGGAGCCGGCGCAGCAGGACCGTGGGGCTGTCGCGGTTCTCAAGTTGGCTCATTGAATCGCCCATGAAATCGCCTCGGCAATCTGGTTCAGCGGCCCGGCGGACCTGGTGTACAGGATGAATGCCGCCGCCGCCGCGGGTACGGCGATCACCGAAGAGACGGCGGCCAGCCACATCCACAGTCGCTCCGTCACAGTCAAAGGCTGAACCTGGCCCGCCTGGAGGAGCCCCAGCACCCTGCACGCTACGTCCACACACGGAGGGCTCTCATCACGGGCCCGAGCCGCCAACTGCTCAATCTTCTGTTCCCAGTTCATCGGATCGACTCCATCCCAGTATGTTCCAGCAGTCTTCGAAGCCTGTTCCGGGCACGCATTGTCTGTACCTTCACCATGGTTTTCGTCCACCCGGTGCGCTGCGCCGTCTCGACCACATCGCATTGCTCCAGGTACCGCAGCGTGAGGACCAGCCTGTCCCGGGGCGCCAGTTGCTCGAACACGCGGTGCAGCATCTCGGCCGCCTGATCCGGTTCGAGGGCCTCCAGGACGCTGTCTCCGTCTGTCGCCTTGTCCCATTCCTGAATGTCGAAAGGCTCCGTCCGCCGGCGGCGAGCCTTCTGTTTCCAGTATCGATAGCCGACCCGCGTGGCGATGCGAGCAAGCCATCGCTCGAACGGCGCCTTGCCGCGATAATGACTCAGGCTCAGATACGATTCCACGAACACATCTTGCACCAGTTCCTCGTGGACCCTGCGGTCGCGGCTGAACCGCCAGAGGATCCGGCCGACATGGTCCTGGTGGCGTTCCACGAGCCGGCGATAGGCATCCCCGTCGCCCCGGCCCGCCAGCCGCACGTCCTCCAGATCGGCCGACCCCGAATCGGCCGGAACATCGGGCTGCTTCGCATGCGCCGAGTGCGCCAAGGCTCGCACCATCTCAACGATGATCGCCTCAAACCCGGCAGGCTCCGACATTAGCGAACTGGCGTCAATCATATAGCAGAAAGTAAACGGGACAGGAGGCCCCGAGCAAGAGTATTCTCGGTCGAGTCGTTCCACCGGCGCAAGGCACCGGCCCCACCTGCCGCAGTGATTTCAGGCGGGGCCGACGCACTCCGGGTGGCTCCACAATCATTGGCGTTGCCGGCCTGGGCCCGGTCCCATTCTCTCATGGAACATCCGGATCTCCTCTTTGGTCAGTGCACCATCCTTGTTGGCATCGGCATCATCGAACATCTGCTCGATAGGAGGCACACCACGATTCCGCGACCGGCCGGGATTCACACCCTGCCCACCGGCAGGAGGCTCCACCGCAGCACCAAGCCGGTTCATGCCTCTCTGAGGCCGCATGCCCCGACCGACTCCGGGGGGGTCCTGCAACGCGGGACCTCTCTTCCCCTGGCCGACCTGCCCGGCCCTGTCACGCATCTGCTCGAGTTGTCTGGTCTGCTCTTCCGTCAGTACCTCTTTGATCGCTGCCAGCGTCCGAGACCGGGCTTTGTCAACGATGTTGCGGATCTTCTGCACCTGGTCATCGGTCAGACTCAGCCGGCGTGCAAACTGCCCGTTGAGTCCGAACTGCCCCAGCCCCTGTGAAGACCATACTCCGCGTCCGCGTGGATCGGCTCCGAGGGGGCACCACGTTCCGCGACCATCCTGCGGACCACCCGGCCCCATCCCTTGTCTCATTAGGCCCGGCCCCTGAGCCATCCTGCCTAATCCTTGCCCGCGGCCGAAACCCGGCCCTCGGCCCCCGCCGCCCCATGGCTGCGCCATGACCTGGCTGCTCAGAACGATCAGAGTTGTGCCCACAACGATCAGTGATGTCCATTTCGCGTTCATATCCGGCTCCTTTCGATTTCGCCTCATCCATTCGTCATTCGGTTCGTCACATGAGGGCCCTTCTGACAGGATAGTGAGAGCAACACCGCCGAAGGTTACACCTGCCGCGAAGAATCTCGCCCGGCAATACAGTAATATTGCGTCTACTTCTTCGCAGGTTTCGGCTGGCGCAGGGGAAAGACCTCGGACTCCGTGCGGCCTTTGATGAATATCTCCTCAATCCGAGCGACGATATCCGGATGCTGGTCGGCAACGTCGATCTTCTCGCCGGTGTCCGTTTTCAGGTTGAAAAGCTGGATCTTCTGGACCGGCTTGAGGCGGACCGCTTTCCAGTTGCCCATGCGTGCCGCCTGCTGGCCGTTCAATTCCCAATACAGGTACTCATGCTGCTTTTGCCGCTCTCGCCGGCCCAAGAGCGTCGGCAGGATGGAGATGCCGTCGAGGCCATCGGGCGGCCGCACCTCCAACAGCTCGGCACAGGTCGGCAGGAAATCCCAGAAGGCGGCGATCTGGTCGCTCTCACTGCCAGCCTTGATTCTGCCCGGCCAGCGGGCGACGAACGGCACGCGGATGCCGCCATCCCACACCGATCCCTTCAGGCCGTGCAAAGGTCCGGCACTCTCAAAGAAGCCCGCATCTGAGCCGCCGGCGTACGTCGGACCGTTGTCACTGGAGAAGATCACCAGCGTGTTCTCCTCCAAACCAAGCTCCTTGAGCAGGGCCGTGATTTGTCCGACGTACTTGTCCATTCGAGTGACCATCGCGGCGTAGCAGGCACGCGGGTGTGGATGGGCGACGTAGCCCCTCTTGCCATCGTACGGCGGGTCGGGCCACTGGTCCTTGTACTCGGCCAGCGAATCCTCCGGAACTTGTAGGGCTACATGTGGAATCGTGAACGGCACATACAGGAAGAATGGCTTGTCCCTGTTCGCCTTGACGAACTTCAGAGCTTCTTGCGCGATCAGGTCGAGCGAGTATGCCCGCTCGGCCCCGTCCTTATTCTCCCCGATCCAAAAGATCTCGCCGTCGCGCCAGAGGTGGTTTGGGTAATACGTGTGCGCCTGGCGCTGGCAGATGTAGCCGAAGAAGTGGTCGAAGCCCTGCTTCTGCGGGTCGCCCGTCGTGCCGACCCGCCCCAGCCCCCACTTGCCGAACGCCCCGGTGACGTAGCCGGCCTTCTTGAACAGACGGGCAACCGTGAACGTGCCTTCGGCCAGCGGCCACTGGCCTCCTGTCGTCGAGCCGAGCGTCCAGCCCTCCTCCCCGCCGACCTGCTTATTGTCCCGCACCTGGGCGTGCCCCGTGTGGTATCCGGTCATCAGCGTGCACCGCGAGGGGGCACAGACCGGGTTGCCGGAATAGCATTCGGTGAATCGCATGCCCCCGGTGGCGATTTTGTCGATGTTCGGCGTCCTGATCTTCTTCTGGCCGTAGCAGCCCAGATCGCCGTAGCCGAGATCGTCGGCCAGGATAAAGACGACATTGGGCCGCCGTTTTTCCGCAGGCTGCGCCGTCGCCGCGAGCGTGCGAAAGGAACGGAATCCTGCCGCAGAGCCGGCACACAGACCCGCCATCTTCAAGAAATCACGTCTTTGCATCGCAAGCCTCCGGAAAATGATATCCAGATGAATCGACTACCTGGCCGCCGGGAAATTGCCCACGATATCGCGGCTCCGGCTGAAATCATCGCTTGGGATAACGACCACCACCCACGGTTTGCTCTTGTCCAGGATTCTCGTCCGCCAAACCGATCTGGTCGAACTCTTCGAGCCGTTCTGTAACGGCTGTTCGTCGAGATTCCAGCCGTGGATTTGCGTGTCCGCGTTCAGAGGTCTCGCCGCCGTCAGGGTGATCGTCACATCCCCGTTGGAGGAAGTCTCCTGGCCCAGCGTGTATCCCGGATCGGACTGCGCGTCGGCACCGTACAGGTCACACATCAACGACAACCAGCGGGAGGACGGATGCACCCAGACCTCCTTGTAGTTGTAGCAGTTGTCGGCGGGCCAGTATGGGACATCCCGCTCAAAGTGCGTCTGGATGCCGACGGGCAGGGAACCGGCCATATCGCCCGACATGGCGGTGTATTGCGGAGCGTAATCATGTCCCTCGCCATACATCGTGCTCTGGCAGAATGGGTTGCGGCCGAGGACCCACTGCAACTGCTTCTCGCACAGGTCCCGAAGGGCTGCATCCTTTCGCAGCCGCGCCGCAGCAGACAATCCTTTCGTCTGGGACAGGACCGTGCCGTGATTGCCGCGAAAGTCAAACCAGACGGGGAACAGACGCAGGTAGTAGCCGTCACCGAGCTTGATGCCATTCTCCACCTGCTCCCGGAACGTCGCGCGGCTCGACTCATCGACGCGATAGATCGACGCCGGCAGCATGTAGTACGGGGCCGTGCAGTGTGCAATGGTTTTGTAGTACTCGCCATACAGTGCGATGGCAGCGTACCAGTCCATCCAATCGGGATGCGTGGGAAACAGCGTGCATAGCCGCACCAGACCGACCACAGGCGCCTGCTCGTGGCCTCGATGCGAGTAGTGCAGGATGCGGTCTCGCTTCGGGCTGGAATAGAAGAAGCCCGTCAGGAGAATGTCCCAAGGCGGGATGCTCTGCTGCTGGCAACTGAGCACGACCCGGGCGAAGCCGAACGCCTCATCGGCATAGTCTTGCTTGCCGGTCGCCTCGTAGAGATCCACCGAGCTTTGCAGTCCGGCGGCCGCAAGCTCCAGGGTCGCACCTTTGACCTGCTCACGAGCGAAACGCCAATCCTCCTCGGCCGCCTGCAGGCAATACCGGGCCCGGACCGGGTCTTGCTGCTGGAGCATCCGCGAGGCCAGCGACTCGGCCGAAGCGGCGAGGAAGTTCTCGAAGGGCTGCGAACCCGCCTTGAATGTGACATCATCGACCGTGCCCATGATCCCGTCGGTCCAGAAGTCCATCGTCGCCCAAGTGCAGCGGGCGCCATCGCCGAAACGGGTCTTCAGCATCCAGTCCAAGCCCCAGCGGGCCTCCTCGATCAGTCGAGCGGCCAAGGCTGGGTCTGCCTTCTGCAAATGGCGAGCCAGGTCGAACATGGCGTACACAGCCTCGGAGGTGTTCACAAGTCCCTGCGAGAGGTCCCCGGCATCGTGCCAGCCGCCGTTGATCACGATCTCCTTGTCCCCATGCTCGATGCGCCAGTCGCGATGGCAAACGTCATGAATGCCGGGCACCTCCGTGCCGCATCGCTCGCAATAGAAGAAGTTGATCGTTTTGACGATGGTGTCGCGCCAGACATCCGGGCCAACCTCGAACGGCGGCGTGGCCGCCTCGCCAAGCCGGATGGAGTACCTGCCGTGGGCCCACACCTCGGTGAAATCCAGCAGTCCGAACGTGCCGATGTGGGTCGTCACTGCCTGCACGGGCTTCGTCAAAACAGGCTGGCCGTTCTCGACATCGATAATGCTGAACTCTCCGACCGCGGAATCGGCGGCGATTGCTGTTTTCGCGGCTCCAACAGGATACCCTGTGTGGCAATAGGCAATCTGTCCGGGGGCCACGTTCCAGCCCTCAAAATGGTCCGCTTCCACCTTCTGTAACTCGATATGGTCGAAGTCATAGCAGACGGTTGCGGTCGCGCCCGGCTCATTGCCCTGGAGCCGATACTGGAGTTCCACGCCGGTGACCTTATCGCGGCCGAGATGGGCGATCTCACACACGACGTGGTTCCAGCGGTCGGGCTCGAGCAGCACAAAGTTGAGGCCATTGCGGTTATATGTGTCGGGCACCTTCTCCTGGCCTTCATTGTGAAGAACGATGCACATGGAGATCACGCGGAAGCCGGGCAGGGTCGGATACACCCAGACGGACAGGCGGTTGAAGTCCGTCCAGTCCTCGCCGTTGAAGCGCCGGGTGACTGTCGCCGCACCGAACGGCCTGCCCAGCGCGCCGCCCGGCTTGTCGCCAATGGTGGGCGAAGCCAGTCGGAGCGACTGCCCGCCGTCCTTCGACCGCTCGCTTGTCAGGCTCATCGCGCCAAAGCCCTGATGCGACCAGTTGTCCAGGCTCTCCATATCATCCAGCAGCTTGCCGGCCAGGACAGGCTTATCCAGCCATCGATGCCGGATCGTGTCCTCGAATGGAATGGGCATCGGCATGGGTGGAATCCCTGGGGACGCGACGCTCCTGACCGATATCCCGCAAAGGGCCACGCCGAGAACGAAGAAGCCGCTCATTGTGCATCTCATGATCGCACCTCCGTACAGAACCATGATCCTGGCGACGGCTCAAAGCTGGACCGTGGATTGTCCCCTTGGCAGATCGAAGCAGACCGTCGTGCTGGCAGTATCCTGGCACCACGTGCCGCTCTTGAGTTGCAGCGGCCTCTGCACGTGCTCCAGCTTCGTCACCGCCCCGCCGGTCCCAACAGTCGGCGGTTGTGCGGGCACGGCATTCACTCGCACCGTGAAGCGTGGCGCCGCAAACGGCGCATCGAGGGTGATGCAGTTGCCTTCCTTCCTGATCTGCGTCAGCTCCCTGGCCGCCCAGTAGCGGGCGATCTCCCGCTGCTTCATCCACAGGAGGTTGTCGTAGCGGGCGTCGAGCCGCCGCACGACCTCTTTGAGAATATTGAAGCCGACCTCCTCGCCGTTGAAGTAGATGCCGGGCCAGTGACAGACGAGAATGGCCGGCTCGCCCTTGTCGATCACCTGCGGCAGTCTCCCGCCCTTGAGGTCCTCCGTGATGAACTTGTCCGCCGAGCCGCGTTCGAGGCCGTCCCAGCCGCCGAACCAGTCGCCGGTGCAGCCGATGATCGAGACGACGCACTTCGGGTCCGCCCCGTCGAGGCCGGAGGCGTACTCCACGCGGGGCGCCACGCTCTGGTCGTCCGTGAACAGGTGCCGGAAATAGTGGGGAATCTCCGTCTTGAAAACGTCACGGCACGCTTGGAGCGTAGCTTGGGACAACTCCGGCAGGGCCTGGTTCCCGAATCCGCCGGGTGTGGTGATGCCCTCGCATTCGAGCCCGATGTTCTTGAGGATGCGCAGGGCATAGCTCATGTAGTCCGCGATTTCATCGGCCGATCTGCCGGTCGTCCAGCCCCAGTTCTCCATGAAACGCTGCGTCCGCTCGGGATAGGGCCGGCCGGTCTTCGTGTCGATGACCCAGGTGTGCGAGACCATCTCCGGGTGGATGTCCCAGTCCGGCATCATGAGCTCCCGCACGAGTTGAATGCTCTCGACCAGCTCCTTCCTCGACCAGCCGGGCAGGTCGCGATCGAGCCACCCCACGCAGGCGGGGTAGGGAACGATGCTGTACTTGCCTTTGACGCCGTGCTCGTGGCACCACTGCCCGAACTTACGGACGAAGGCATCCGGGATCTCCCGCGGCAGCTTTCGCCAATCCTGCTTGTAGTTATCGGGAAACACCTCCGCGAATTGCGGAATGCCGAAATGGGCCAGGTTCACCAAGCAGGTGGAATCATCGATGATCATGCTCATGGGAACCCGTCCGCACGGATTCAACACCCCAACGGCCTCATCCCGGCGAGGCCTGTCGCCTTTCTCCTGCGCACGGGCGACCTGCCCCGTCGAGGGTAAGCCGGCGGAGGCGGCGGCCCAAGCGGCGGCCTTCAGGATCTCGCGACGGGTGACGGCAGGCTTCGCATTGGCCTGCCCATGATTGTATGTCCTCTGCTGCGGCTTGCGACCATCATCGTGTGACATATTCGGCCCCTTCACGACACACATGGCTTCTTGCGGGTTTCCATGTGTCTACCGTACGAGAGGCGATAGGTCGTGTCAATAGCGGCGACGTGCGGAAATGAAAGGACCAGGGCGGTCCCACGAACATGCCCTGGTCCACAGTCTGAAAGACGACGGTCAGCCGAGTGCTGTGTCTTATGTGAAGAGACCCTTGCGGCGGAACCAGCCAACGACACCCATGCCCAGACTGCCCAGCAGCAAGGCGCCAGGGGCCGGGACGGGATTGGAGACCCGCGCCAACACGTCCTGCTGGGGGCCCGTGAAGTCCGAGTTCTGCCACAGGTTGAGCACCCGAATGTCACCCGTCGTGGTCCAGTTGCAGTTGAGGTCTGCATACTGCACGTACGGGTTGGCGGGATTAGACACTTCCTGCTCGAAATGCCAGATCGCATTCTGGAGTTGGCCGGCGTCGGTAGCGGAGTCGATCTTCATCGCCGTGGGGAAGAGGTCGTCCAGGTACTGCGTATACAGCCAGGCAGTCTTCGCACCCAGGGGATCCGGCGAGGGGCCGCCCACGCCGCCGTTGACGGCGGCCGTATTGAGTTGGGCGTAGTACTGACCGCCCCAGGCGAGGTATTCATTCCTCTCGATGCAGAACGTCTGGATAATGCCCGGACTGATGCTCTCCGTCCCCCCTGCGTTCGTAATCGTGTCGAATATGGTGACCTTGAACGGCCCGCCATTGCCCGACTGATACGTGCCCGGGTCGACTTGCAGATCGGGCACCGCGAACGCCGGTGCGGCGACAAACACACAGACGGCTGCAATCACCACATTCTTCATCATCATGCCTTTACCCCCCACAGTCGTACATCTGAAGTTGATGGATAAGCCGATCCAGGATCGGCCCGTGATCTTGAGGCCGCTTCGGGCGCTCCCACTTTTCGGGAGAGGGCCTCCGCCGGGACTACACGGGCGCACCGATTGCGCAGCCTTGTTTGGCATTCCTGTCCTGGATGCAGTATCGCAGGTTTGGCCGGCTCATAGACTCGCAGAACCGGTTGAATTCCACCTGGAATACTGTGCTTGCGTGTTTCTGTTGACCCCCAACTTTCGCCTATTGTACACAATCCGGGCGGGCAAGTCAAGCAGAAAAATCGATTCCGTGGGCCGGTTTACCTATATTCGACGGCTTGTACGGGGGGACTGGGAGGAATCGGCAGTGCAACCGGCGTCTCCACACGGCCATCCGTCACGTGATGCGCCCCGGCGACAGAGGCGTCCGGATCGAACAGATGCAGTTTGGCCGCTTGCCGAAGCAGTTCCACGACATTATTGGCCCCCGCCTTCCGCATCAGGTGGCGACGGTGCACCTCCACGGTGCGAGGCGAGCGATTCAGCACGTCGGCGATCTCTCGATTGTTCTTGCCGTCGAGGATGTGGTAGAGGACCTTCATTTCCATCCTCGTAAGCGCATGATCGAGCAGCACCCTCTCGGCCGTATTGCACGCGAGCAGCGTCCGGACAGTCTCCAGGAATGAGTCCTTTTCAAGGGGCTTCTCAAGGAAGTCAGCGGCGCCGGCCTTCAAGGCCTTCACCGCCATGGTCACGTCGCCATAGCCGGTGACCACGAGCACCGGCAGCCAGGGTTGAAGCCTTCGGACCGCCATCAGCAACTCGATGCCGTCCTTCTCCGGCATTCGGACATCGGTGATCAGAAGATCCCATTGTGTGGTATTGAGGCGGGCGAGGCAATCGTCGGCACCTTCAAAGCAGTTGACGGTCAGCCCGGCTCGCTCGAGGGTCTTGCGCAGAACCGCGCGGATCTTGGGCTCGTCATCGACAACGCACACACATCCCGCAGCACGGTTGTCCATTGCCTGCTCCACGTTACCCAACCATCGGCACGCTATCCGCACTGGTGACGCTGGCGCTCCGGGAGACGCCGAACGACCCGGGCGGCACATGCAGCATAGCCATCATATGGCACTCGGCGCAAACAATCAAGCCTGTGTCGTGTTGGTCAAGGTGCTCTCCAGCCGGTCGTCGCCTTGCTGAGACATGCCCCCGGCGGACGGCTTGGGCACCAGCGGCAACAGGACAGTGAACGTGGTCCCCCTGTCCACCTCACTCTCGACGTCGATCCTGCCGCCATGGTCCGCGACGATCCTGCTGACGATGGCCAGGCCGAGGCCGGTCCCCTTGATCTCCTTGCCGGGTCTGTGCACGCGGTAGAACTGTGTGAAGAGCTTGGGCAAAGCCTCTTTGGGAATCCCCATGCCGGAGTCGCGGACACTTACGGCCAGATCTTCTCCCCGGCGCCGGGCCGAAATGGTAATCTGTCCTCCTTCCGGGGTGAACTTGATGGCGTTGCTCAGCAGGTTCGTCAGAACCTGGATCATTCTGTCGTGATCGTAGACGATCGGCGGCAGGTTGGCCTCCAGATCGACGGACAGATGAAGTGGCTTCTGCCGCGCGTGCGGGAGCATCGTCGTGAAGGCCTCGTCGATGGTCCGGTCGATGTGGTTGGACTGCATGTGGAACTTCATCTTCCCTGCGACGAGCTTCTGGAAGTCGAGCACGTTGTCAATCAGTCGGGCCAGCCGGTCGATGTTCCGCCTGGCGATGTCGAGGAAATGCGTCTGATCCTTGCTGAGCTCTCCGGCAATTCCGTCGGCGACGATGGTTACCGCCTCCTTCATGGCGGTCAGCGGCGTACGCAGCTCGTGCGAGACCGTGGAAACGAACTGGGATTTCATCTCCATCGTCTCGCGCAACTTCTCCTCCGCCTCCATTCGATGCGTGACATCGTTGAGCGCGATGAGAACGTGTCTGTCGCCATCGATGTTGACCGGCTCGATGCTCACGGAGAACCATGGCCGGACTTCTTCACCCTGGAGGCTCAGCACCGGTCGAGTCTTGGCCCCGTGGACAGGCGAGCCGGACTCGAATGCCGCTTCCACCAGCATCTGAAGCGAGCACGTCTCGCAGGAAGGACGCTGATCGCGCGCCTGGACTTCCGCTGTTGCCTGAATGCATCCCAGGGCCAGACACGGATGCTGATTCAGGATCTGGCGGTATCCCTTGCCGGATATCTGACGGATGGTATCGTTGGCCCGTGCCACCCGGCGCTGCTCATTCACGAGCAGCATGCCAAGAGGGGCAGCATCGAAGATCGCCTCCAGGTTCTTCTGCTTTCGGTCGAGGATGTCATTCAGGCGTCGGCTCTCCGTGACATCGACGAGAGAGGCCATCAGGCAGATGGGTTTGCCCTGCTTGTCGTTGACGGCGCTGGCCGACACCTGCGCGAAGAACTCGGAACCGTCCTTCCTTCGGGCCGCCAACTCTCCGCACCAGGCGCCCGTATGGAGGGCGGCCTGGTAGGCCGCTGTCCCCTCCTCCTGTGACCGCAGCAGAGACAGGAAGGGCCTGTCCAGGACCTCCTGCTCGTGGTCGAAGCCCCACATCTTCAGGCCGGATGGGTTGGCGTACGTCAGCCGGCCATCGAGGTCCATCAGAACGATGCCGCTGGCGGCGCTGTTGAGGGCGCTGTTCTTCACCAGCAGGGCCTCCTCGGCCCGCATCAGTTCGGTGGTATCGAGCGCGACACCGACAATTCCGCCGATGCCTCCTTCTGCATTCTGGAACGTGGCTTTGCGAAAGAGAACTTCGTGGCTGATGCCATCGGTTGACTGCAGCAAGCCCTTGTAGGTCTGAAGACCTGGGTGGGCAAGCAGCTCCACGTCCGCCGCATGATACCGATCGGCAAGCTCCTTAGGTGCAATATCATGGATTGTCCTACCGACAGTCTGGCCCTTGTCGATGCCGAGGAGTTTCTCCCATGCACGATTGCAGCCGAGATATCTGAGTTGGGCATCCTTGTAGTATACCGGGTAGGGGATCGCATCCATCAGGGTCTGCAGGAGCTGCAATTGGCCCTGGACGCACTTTTCAAGTTGCTTACGCTGCGTGATGTCCAGCATCACGGCCAGGACGTGTGTCTGAGGATGGTTCGACACCAGGACGGAGGTGGAGATCAGCAGCGTCCTCTCCTGACCGTCGGGGCGCGTGATCACCCATTCCTCGGACGTGAGATCTTCCGCCCGCCGCATGCGAGCCATGCGATCGATTGCCTGCGCCCGCGTCTGTGGGTCCGGGTACATCGTCTGGTACCACCCAAGACGGTTGATCTCGTCCATCGTGCAGCCGGTGATCTCCGTCATACGCTCATTCCAGATGGTAAACGCGACATGCGGGTATTCGGGGATCTCATGGCAGACGCACAGTCCTTCCGCGGCACTGGCAATGATCGCCTCGCGGAACAGACTCTCCTCCTGCAGGGCCTTCTCCGCCCACTTGCGCTCCGTGATATCGATGAACGCGGTCTGCAGACAGGCGCTGTCGCCCATCGTGATGGGCGAAACACTGAGCTGCAGCGTTCGGATCGCCCCATCCTTGCGCACGATGTCATGTTCGAAGACGAAGGGCACCTCCTCGCCGCGTTCCTTGCGCGCTTCCCACTCCTGGATGAACGCCCGCGATTGAGGCGTCAGATAATCCAGAAAAGACCGGGAGGCAAACTCATGGAAGTCGTCGTATCCATACATGCGCAGGAGCGATTGGTTGGCATAGACGATCCGATCCGCTTGTGAAATGCCGATACCGACCAGAGAGTTGTCGACAAGATTGCGATACTTCTCTTCGCTCTGCCGCAGGGAGTGGTCGGTGCGTTCCGCCGCCACTTTTGCCTCGTTGGCATCCTCCGCGAGGCTCAAGGCCGCTTCCCGTTGCGTTCGCACGACCTGATTGGCGTGGTTCAGTTCCTCGGCCTGCCGCAGAAGATCCGCCTCGTACGCTCTGGCCCGGATTCGCTCCAGTCCCATCTCCGCGAGCAGGCGGGCACACGTGGTCAAGTAACTCAGAATGGCAGGCAACTCCTGCTCGGAGACGACCGGCACGCGAGAGAGCGCCTCTATGTAGGCGGCCTCATCGAAGCCGAACTCCCTCGCCTGGGCCCGGAAGAACCCCTCGTCGGCGGGTTCCAGAAGGAACTGGCCGACGAACACGTTCGCCACGTGCCGACCTTCCATGATGATCGGGGAGGCCGCGTCTGTCAGCCCGTTGCGGCATCGGTAGAGAGAGAACCCCTCGCCTTCCCGTAGCTGGCCGGCCAGAACCGTGTCACTTTCGATACATCGGGCGCAGGTCTGTGCATTGACCCGGTGGAAATCCGCGCATATTCTCTGCCAGCGAGCCCCTACGAATACCTTGCCCTCCAGGTCTATTATCCCTGACGAAATGCCCACGGCATCGCAGTAGCTGTCCAACAGTTGCTGCATTCGATCCGGGTCCAGCAAATCCTCGATACGGTAGTCCCTGGGTGGTCCTTCCGGCGCCGGCGGGAGCGCTGCCTGTGCCGCGGGATCCTCGGCTTGCCGTCCGCACAGATCGGGATCCTGGAGGGACCCGTAAGGGGGGGACTGACCAGCGGCGAGGGACAGCTCATTGATTCGCCGCTTCAATTCCAGCACGCGGATCTCCCGTCCCTCCATCAGACGGTTCATCCGTTCCGTCCGGGCCAGCGTCTCGTGCAACTGCCGCTCTGCTTGCTTGCGTTCGGTGACATCCTGGACCAGGGCCAGAATATGCATCTCATGGCTGTTCGATACAAGGAGGGAGGCGGACATCAGCAAAGTCCGCTCCTGCCCGTCGCGCCGGATGAAAGTCCATTCCTCGTTCCGCACATCGTCTCCCCGCCGGACTCGTTCGAGGCGAGCCACCGCTTGCTCCCGGACCCCTGCACCCGCAGGCAGTAATCTGTGCCAGCCGAGATGGTTGATCTCGTCCAACGTATAGCCGGTGATCTCCGCCATTCGCTCGTTCCACACCGTGAAGGCCCAGAACGGCGAATCGCCAGTCTCATGGCAGACGCAGAGTCCTTCCGCCACATTGGCGATAATCGCCTTGCGGAACAGACTCTCCCGCTGCAGGGCCTCCTCCGCCCGCTTGCGGTCGGTGACGTCTCTCGCGCAGACGACCAGGGCGGTGACCTTTCCACCGCACAGGACGGGACCCACCGTGGACTCGAAGTACCCCATCTGTCCGGTGGCGAGAAGGAGCTCGCTGACATACTTGGCCGGCCTTTGGGTATTCAGGACCTGTTCGAAACACACCTTTGCCGCATGACGAGACTCCAGCGGCAGGAAGTCAAACATGGACATGCCGCAGAGCGGCTCGAGCGCGAGGTCAGGCAAGATGCGGCTGATGAAAAGGACCTCCAGCTTCGGGCTGAGCAGCAGGATGGAATCCGCAGAGTTCTCTGTAATCGACCGCCACTTGGCCTCCGACTCCCGCAATGCCAATGCTCTCGCTTCGATCCCTTGGTCCGTTCTCTTCAGGACAACATAGAAGAAGCCGAGGAGCAGTGCAAGCAGTAGCAGACATCCGGCCCCAATGACGCGCAGCAACCGCGCGAAAGCCTCCCGCTGGGCCGAAGTGTCGTAGAGGACGAGGAAGTGGCCCACCTCGCTATCCGAGACATCCATGAGGGGCAAGAACGCGACTCGTCGCGACGTGCCGCCGAAGGTCAGTTCCAGTTTCGCATCGGTATCGGCAAGATGTTCCTCGTTCACATAGGGATCAATCGCCGCCGGCAACTGAGGGAGGGAGTTGTAGATCAGCACATCCTCCGGAAAACGATCCCAGTCCGCCTCGCGACCGAGTGTGGCCATACTCGCTTCCCATTCCTGCCGGTTCAACAGGGCCTTATGGACAACCACCGCAATGTCAATCCGATGCCTGCTCCCCAACCCTTCCAAGACTCCCTCGATTTCCTTGCCTAATTCCACAAAGCCGATGAGTCCGTCATCGTCGAAAACCGGCTCCACCACCCGCAGTGAGAACGTTCCCAAGGGCCCCAATTCGATCCCGGCGGTGGTCGTGCCGGTCCGCTGCGCCTCGCATGTGGTGAACCGTTCCACGATGTCCCCCCATTTCGCGGGGGCATGAACGCGCAGGAGATTGACCCGGTCGGGGCCGTGGAAATAGAGATGCGTGATACCCTGCTCCTGGCGCAACGTGGCGAACAGCGCATGGTGTCCCAACAGCAGCCGCTCCCGGTCCCGCGATTTCAGTGCCGCACGCATATCGGGATTGTCGACAATGAAGCGTAAGGCAACCCGCAGGGTGTCCGCCTGCAAATCCAGTACCCGCGGAAACTCCTCGGGGATGGTGGCAATATCGGAGGATGCCAGTTCGTCGAGATGGTTCTTCTGGTGCCACAGCAGTGCTACGCCGAAACCGGCGACGAGCAAGATCAGGGCGCCCGCCAATGGCAGCATCAATCGTCGCAGCACGGGCCTGTCGACAGACGGCGACGCAGAGCGCCGGGCCACCAGGAACACGCTGCCTAACGCGATGAGCAGCGTGATTGTCAGAGCGGCCGGCACAGCCGAGTTGGCCGTGATCGCCATCGTCCAATCCCGGGCATCCACATCCATGCCCAGGACCACAGGAGTGTCGGCGCCTCGGAAGTTAGCCACGGGAACGAAGGCAGAGACCCATGTGCCCCATCGGTCTCGTATGGGGCCCTCCGTGTTCTCCTGGCCCGTGGTGAAGACGCGATGAACAACCTCGGAGGCCTCCTCATAGGTCTGGCCCGGCGGCGACTCGTCCACGGATCCGGCCGGCTCGGAATCCACATAGAAGAAGACAGAGCCATCCGACCTGCGACCCAAGAGATAGATGAAACGGCACTCACGGGTGGCATGGCGCACCCGCGCAAGCTCGTCTTTCAGTCGCAGGTAGTCGGGCGATTGCCTGTCCGTCGCTGAGCCGGACAGCGTGGTCACACGTCCGGTGCTCACCGTCTGCGCCGCGATCCGCGTCTTCTCGAGCAGGTCCGAGCGCATTCTCCGGCCGGTGCTTCGCGCCGTCCACGACATCACGAACCCTACGGCGGCCAGGGCCGCCAGGACAATGATACCGCGTTGGATCCGCTTTTCGACCACGTCAGTCCTCTGTGTGTGGCTCCAAGGGCACGACCTTGGAAAGGTCCTTCATGCTCCTTATGATGTTCCGAGTCATCAGGGTTTTGCGTTACTCAGCGCTGCCCGCACCTTGTCCATGAGCTGCGTGAAATCAAAAGGCTTGGTGATATAGTCCGATATGCCCAGCGCGGACGCCGCGGCAATGTCCCGCGGCTCGCACCGGGCGGTCAGCATGATCACCGGAATGCCCTTCAGTTCGGGGTTGGCCCGCAGATGCTCCAGCATCTGATGGCCGCTCATGACGGGCATGTTCGTATCAAGCAATATCAGGTCGGGTTTTTCCGCCGCCGCCTTCTCAAGACCCTCCTGGCCGTTAGAGGCGGTAACCACGTCACAGTTCGCGAACTTCAGCCGATACTCCACCGTGCTGAGCAGGTCCGGCTCATCGTCCACAATCAGGATCTTCATCTGCGAGGTCTGTTTCTTGGATCGGAACAGCTTCAACATTGTGTCATTCCTTTCTGAGCGCCGGCGCTCCCGACGTGCAGGATTCGCTGCAAACGACAGCTTCCTGCAGGTCCTCGTCCGGCATGGATCGATCGTACGACCATATGATCACTGACTGCCCTCCATTGGTGTTTCCGGAGACTCGGCTTTGTCAGGCTGGACGACGATTTGCGTTTTCAAGGGGCTGTGGGACTGCATCGCCTTGACCTTGGCGGCGATCTCGCCGGGAATCGGCTCTCCTCTGCAGATACGGGGAGATAGAAGCACAACCAGCTCGGAATGTGTGGTCACCGTACTGACGTTCTTGAACAGCAGCCCGATCAATGGCAGATCGCCAAGAAGGGGGACCTGGTTGACTTGCTTCGTCTTCTCCTCGCGTCTCAGGCCGCCAATGATCACGGTCTGCCCGTCCCGAAGCAGCAGCGACGTGTTCGCCTGCCTCGTGTCCACCACCGGGACTCCCTTGGCGCTCTCCCCTGTCGTGACATTCTGGCTGGTCTGCACGGTCACAAGGATGTTGTTTCCGTCCGTGACGGTCGCTTCCACCTGCAGAGTGACGCCGACCTCTTTGAATTTCGTGGACGTCAGAGCATTCGCCCCCCCTTGGGCCGTATCCATCACCTCCTCGTACGGGATTTCCTCGACGGCCTTGATCGTCGCGGTTCGACCGCTGACCACAAGCGCTCTCGGGCTCGCGAGGATCTCCGCGTCCCGCTTCTGTTGAATCATGTGCAGGACATGCCGGACCGAGGTGCTGATGACGCTGAAGTCGCCGCCCAGGCCGACGCTGTTGTAAGCCGTAGCGCTGCCGAGGGTCTCGGGCAACGAGGGAACGGCCGTAAGCCTTGGGCCCGCGACGTTCTGCCGATAGCCGACGTCCTCCAGGCCGTCCGAGAGGAGGTCCCAGTTGACGCCGACTTCCGTGTCGTTCTTCAGTTGCACGTCGAGAATCACCACCTCGACCATGACCTGCAGCGGCGTCTGGTCGGCTTTCTTGATCTCGGCCAGAATCCGGCTCAGATTTTCCGGGGTATCGCACACAATCACGGAATTCGTCTTTTCGTTGACCGCCACCGAGCCGTACGCAGAGACCATCTTGTCCAGGACGCCCTTCAGGCTGGTGGCGTCGAGGAATTTGAGCACGAACATTTCCAGTCGGACCTCGGGCGGGGCCACAGGTTCGGCGGGCGCGGGCGTGTCCTGACGCTGAGGCTCACCTGGTCCCAGGAGTGCGGCGAACGGATTCCTGCCCGCCTCCGGCGGCAGCGCCTCCGTCGCCTGGCCATATACAGGACCATCGCCCACAAATGCCAGGCACAAACAGAACACGATCACATTGCGGCGCAGTTCGTTACTGCCGCATATCATTCTATTCATCGACGGGGCCCTCCTTTTCGGACAGGGCGTACAGAATGAGGGAAACCCTGCATTCGAGCCGTCCCGAACGCAGATCGGAGAGTTTCAAGTCACAGGAGTCCACCCAGATCTTCTTGGGGTTGGTTTGCAGCCGTTCGAACAATGTGATGATCTGATCGTACTGACCTGCCACGGTCAGACCGGCACGAAAGGCCGTCGCCGGGGGACGTTCTTTCGGTTCGCGAGATTTCTCCGTCTGGCCATCCGATCCGGATGGGAAGTTCGCCGCAGCTACCACACACCCGGTCCGCTCGACAAAGGGTTGCAGACTGTTCAGAAACGCTTTGGCCTCCGCGTCCGTGAAGAGGCTCTCGTGAATTCCGGCCAGCTCTCTCTGCATGCTCCGCAAGCGCTGACGCTTCGTATCCAGCGTCTTGCCGATGACGCCGGTTTCCCTGGCCACTTGATCCACGATCGGCTGGTACCGCTGGACGGCACGCAGATACCCTACATGCGGCGAGAGGATCCAGTTGTACATGGCCGCCGCGCCGATCGCCATCAGGGCGATGGACAAGACACTCCTCTTCGATCCATTCATCACAATGATCCGATCCGCAGGCACTTTCACTTCTCCAACCTCACCGGTCTCAGAGAGCAACCGATCTGATACTCCATCAGGCCCCTGCCCCCCTCTTGCCTGGTCACTCGGATCAGGGAGGCGGACAGGAAAGTCTTGCTGCCGTCCAGGCCGCGGGCAAACGACTGCGCCGCCTCGCAGGACAGGGCGAGACCCTTCAGGGAAAGACGTTCGTTCTTGTCGTCCGACAGTTCCGTGACACACACGTCCGCCGGAGCGGCCTGGCGAACCGCATTCAGTATGGCGCACCAGTCCACTTCACACCTGGCGTGCAATGATTCGTGCAATGGCTTCAGTTGTCGCTGGACACGGGAGATTTCCTGGTCCAGGAATTTGTCCTGTGCGATGAGCGCCCGCGTCGTATAGAGCTGT
>Ga0315274_10002286_pt1 | contig 29034 bp, 20 predicted proteins | sample YL17G02_20_MG_FD_203700 | JGI IMG/M metagenome (GOLD analysis project Ga0315274, IMG submission 203700) | Sediment microbial communities from Yellowstone Lake, YNP, Wyoming, USA - YL17G02_20 | ecosystem: Environmental > Aquatic > Freshwater > Lake > Sediment | place: USA: Wyoming | collected...
GACGCCTCGAACCCCACGCTCGAGTACTGTCTGTTCCACAACAACTACAACGGCCCCTACCTCGACCCGACCGGAACCGTCCAGGACAATGCGACCTCCATCAATCTGAACCTCCAGGGCGCCTCGAACAACAAGGACGGGAATCCCACCTTCGTCATGGGCCGCTTTGGAACGTGGAGCGACGTGCGCTTCTACGACACCGACTCGCCCTACACCGAACTGACCGATCCCGACGCATCCTTTACGCCGGACGAAATGGCCTGGAAACTCCTCATTCCCAACACCAGTCAGCTTCTGCAGACGCTCATCGTCAGCAACACCGCAACGACCATCCGCGTCATTGGCAGGGCGACGAACATCGCGGCGGCCGGCAACACCTACCAGATCGCGGATTACCATCTTGGAACAAACTCCGCCGCTGTGGACCAGGGGACCGCGGCGGGCGCCCCCTCCGTTGACAAGGACGGCAACCGGCGTCCGGTCGACGTCGCCGGCCTGGGCCAGAACGGCACGGGGCAGGAGTTCGACGTTGGCGCCTACGAGCGCCAGACTCAAGAACCCGCACCTATCCGTGCGATGATCGAATCGTTCTACGACCTCGTCCTAGGGCGCTCCCCCGAAGCGGGGGCCGTGGACGCGTGGCACCACGGCTACTTCGAGTACGCGTTGTCCTTCAGCATCGACATCCGGTTCATCCCCCGCGAGATGGCGCGTCTCTTCTTCCTTTCCGGGGAGTACGCGGCGCGCGGTCGGTCCGACGCCGAGTTCATCACCGACTGCTACCAGGTCTTCCTGCAGCGCCTGCCCAACACGCAGGAGCTCGGCAACTGGACTTCGGGCGTGTGGAACCGCTCCCAGGTCATGACGATCTTCTCCGAATCCGAGGAATTCGCCAACCGCATCCAGGCGATGTACCCAGATCTTGAGGGCACTCCGGCGCGGAACTTTGTCACGTTCATGTACATCGGTCTCCTCGATCGTCTCGTCGATCAAAGCGGTCTGGAGTACGCCTCAGGGCTCTTCGACGCGGCCTTTGCCTCGGGCGGCGTCGACGCGGTCCGCGCGCAGGCCAAACAGATGGCGCGCGAAGTGATCGTCTCGGCGGAGTTCCTGGGCAGACAGCCGACAACCGCGGACTACGTTGTGCGCTTCTACCGGGCGTTCCTCGGCCGCTTTCCGAACGATTCGGAGATCGCCTACTGGACCGGGGAGCTCGATTCGGGACGCCGCACCACCGACAACCTGATCGACCTCTTCGCCGATTCCACGGAGTTCACGGCGAGGCTGCAGGTCTACTTTGGGTCGTAGGGACGACCGGGCGCTCATCACCCACCGCTCATCACCCGCCAGTCGCTTGACGCCGGCGCCGGCGGGGGCGTTGTGCTATCGCGACCGTTGCGACCTGAAGGAGCCGGCGGGGAAGCTGGGCAGAGCCACAATCGTTGACTCCAGGGAAGCGCCATCGAATGTCGTGACGATGAATTCCCAGGTCAGGTTGCGGGACTTGGACACAAACGGGGAAACGGTCTTCGCGTTGGCGTTCCCAGGGGACGCCGACATTGGCGCAGGGAGACTATCGGTGTTCTCCCCAATCGGAACGGCGATACTGGGGTGTTCTGCCGGCGAGACCATTGAAACGCGCGTGCCCGCGGGGAGGCGACGGGGCAAGATAGAAGAGATGCTCTACCAGCCGGAAGCGGCAGGCGACTATCATCTGTAGGCCGGGGTACGGTCGGACCGCCCCGCAGGCGGACCATTGGGATTGCCATATGTGCAGCGACCATACACAAGATATGTGCAGCGACCACACACAAGATCGGGACTACAGCCGCCAGGAACTCATTGATGCTCTCCGCGAAGCGCATCAACAGGTTCTGAACTTGCAGGCGCAGCTTGCTGAGTACAAATGGATCGAGGACGCCCTTCATAGGCGTACGAGGGAGCTGAGTGAACGCGTCAAGGAACTCGACTGTCTTTATTCGATATCGGAGTGTCTCCGCCATCGTGACGATCGCCTCGCAGAGGTTCTGGATCGCATCGTGAATCTTGTGCCAAAAGGCTACCAGAACCCGGATCGAACGTGCGCATGTGTCACCGTGTCAGACCGGACCTTCCGGTCACGGGATTTTCGCCATACCGCTCACTCCCATTCCGCACAGATCCATACCGGCAGGAAGCAGGTCGGCAGCATCCAGGTATACGTCTCACCGCCCGTTGGCTCAGGCGACGAACCGCTGTTTCTCGCCGAAGAAGACGCGCTCCTGAACGCTCTTGCAGTTTGGATTGGAGAGATAGTGGAACATAGGGAGTCGGAGAGAGACGCATGGAGCCCAACAAGGCGTTGAAGCGGGCTTACGGGCCCGCCCCCTGACGCCGCCGTCCCCGTGGCGGCGGCGCGGTGGGGGAGCCCCTTTCTTGCCGTCCAGACGCAGGTGTTGCGGAAAAGCGCAGGCGATCCTGTCCTCCTCTGCTTCCAGAGTTCTCCGCGTCACGCTCGGAGGGTGAGCCGTATCTCGGCATGATCGTTGATGAGAGACGCGGTCTGGCCGACGGTGTCCGATCAAGCCCAATCTCAGCAGCGCGGACCTCGAAGACGGGCGATCAATCGTATTCGAACGGGTACTCCGCTTTGAACCAATTCAGGTCTTTGATGACAAGCGCGCGCCAGATGTCGCCTTGGCTCTTGGTCCCGTTCGAGGGGTCGTAGGGAATCCCCATCGGCTGTTGAGGATCAAGACCGGGGTACCAGTCGCCGCCGATACGGTCGGGTCCGGCGGAGAAGATGATGTTGTAGCCGACGAACGGCGTTCCGTTCAGCCGAGCGCGCGTGTTGTAGCCATAGGGCATGTACTTGGTGAAGCCATCCTTTGGGACGCTGGTCAAGTACGCCACGGGCGTGGTGAGGGGGACGAAGTAGGAGAAACAATAGTACTGCTCAAGACCGCCCCCCATGAACCGGATTTCCGGGGTCTTGCCCGGGTTCTCTTGGCCGAAGGTCATGCCGGCGTAACGCCAGGTCGGGCTGTCGTTTCCGTCGTAGGGCACCTCGTTGTACTCCACGAAGTAGGCCTTCATGGCCGTATCCACGGTGCGCATGTCGGATTTGACCCTGGCCGTCTTCGCGCGCACCTGGGCCTCAAGGAAGTTGGGGACGGCGATGGCGGCCAGAATGGCAATGATGGCGACGACTATCAGGAGTTCGATCAAGGTGAAAGCGCGAATCCGTCTCGAGTACATGGGGCATCCTCCTCCGCTCTGAGAATCTTCCGCGTTGCGAAAGGTGCACTTCCTCACTGGGTCGGTCACGCCGCGAAGAACAGGAGCGGGGCGCGGCGCCCGTGCCGCGTCCTCCCGGCGGCGTCCCAGTCTCACGTGTCATTATGTTGCGGGGAACGTCGGGCGCGCAAGAGATTTGCATTGGATCATGTGGCTCAAAAATCAGACAATTTTGCCGAGTCCGCTTGAAACGCGAGCCCTGTTCCGGCACAATCGTCGAAAACGGCCACGCACGTTTCCGTCTCAGCGTCGGAGGCGGCCTCCCAGATCTCATTCCTGCGTCGGAGACGGCCTCCCGCATCTCATCCCAGCGCGGAGCGATCTCCTTCTCACAGGCGCTCCAAAAGCCGCTTTCTTACCGGAAAACCCTTGCGCCGAGCCAGCAGGTCGGCGACAGTGGCGGCCAAACCTGGCGGCGGTTCCGCAATAAAGGAGGGTTACATGCCCGAGACGCCTCTCACCCTGGACCAGATGAAACGCGTCGTCGAGCGGCGGGGCGGAGACATTCCGCGGGTCCCGCTCTTCTGGCACAAGTTCTACAACGCCGGAACGGTCGAGAAGTACGGCGAAGCGCTGACAGTTCTCAACGACTCGATCGTCGACGACTGCGTCAGTCTCTGGTTCAGAGGGCCCGGGAACTTCGAGGTCCCCGAAGGCGCCCCGCCCGAGTACAAATGGGCCATCGAGCCCGATCCCGGGGACCTCGACACCCGCGGCATCACGAGCCGGCCCGTCGTCAGCTCCACGGACCTGATCGATAAATTCATCCAGGCCATGCCCGATCCCTCGGACCCGGCCCACTTCGACGGCGCCCGGCAAGCCGTGCGTGACAACCCCGGCCGGTACTGCGTGGCATGGGACTTTTTCTGTCTCTTCGAGCGAACGTGGTTCCTCTTCGGAATGGAGGAGACGCTCTGCGAGATGATGTGGCGGCCCGACCGGATCGGACGCCTCTTTCGCGCCTTCTGCGACTATCATAAGAAGGTGATCACCGGCTACGCCGCCGCCGGGGCCCACGCCTACTTCACCTCCGACGATCTCGGCACGCAAACCGGCTTGATCTTCTCGCGCGACCTGTTCCGCAATCTGTACCTTCCGTTCTACGAAGAGATGGTCGACCACTGCCACCGCTCCGGCATGCACTTCTGGCTCCACTCCTGCGGCGCCATCACCGACGTCGTCGAGGACCTCGCGTCGATCGGGGTGGACGTGCTGCACCCGATCCAGCCGGTGGCGATGGACCAGGAGGCGATCGCGCGGAGGCACCGAGGCAGAATCACGTTTCTGGCGGGGATCGACGTGCAGTACATCCTGCCCGCCGGATCGGTCGACGACGTGAAAGAGGGTACGCGCCGGCTGATCGACGCGTTCGACGCCGAAGAAGGAGGCTGCATCCTCGCCGCGTCCAACGGCATCATGCCGGAGACCCCCCTGGAGAACATCAAGGCGTGGCTCCAGACTGCGGAAACCTACGGGCGGATCCACCGTGCGGGCTTTCCCCAGAACAGATCGTAGAGCGCCTTGTCTAGTCGAGAATCCACCGCGCTCCGCGCCCTTGTCCTGAAGCAGATCCAATGGCAATCTCCCAGGATTCGGACACCGCAAACGACTCGAAGCGCCCCCGCTTGGATCTTCGCGAGGAGGCGCTGAACCGCACAATCTGGTCGTTGTCCCTGCCCGCCATCCTGTCCAACCTGATGTTCACGGCTGTCTTCTTCTGCGACACGCTCATCGTCGGCTGGCTGCGCGACGAGAACTGCCTCGCCGCCACCGTCCTGGTGGGGCCGATGATGTGGTTGATCAACGCCCCTTTTCACGCCCTGGGAGACGCCGCGACTTCGCTCGTCTCCCGATGCTGGGGGGAGCGCGATTTCCACGGCGCGCGTCGGTGCGGCGGGCAGTCGATGTGCCTGGCCTTTCTCCTGACGAGCGCCTTTCTGGTGATCTGCTGGCCCCCGGCTTACCACATCATTCGCTGGCTCGGCGGCGCCGATCTGGTCGTCGCCATCGGCGGACACTATCTGCGAGTCGTGCTTCTCTCCATTGTCCTCGGTCTTCCCATGATCGTCGCGACCGCGGTCATCCGGGGAACGGGCGATGCCATCACCCCCATGATCCTCACGACGATCATGAACGTCGTCAACGTCGGCGCCAGCATCTTGCTCGCTTTCGGCGCGGGGCCAATCCCGGCCTTCGGTCTGATCGGCGTGGCGTGGGGGACCGTGATCGCACGAAGTCTCGGCGGCGCCCTATCCATCGCGGTCCTCATCTTCAGCCCGAAGGCGACCGGATTGACGTTGCGGGACCTTGTCGTGTTCAGTCGCGGCCCCTTCGCGCGCGTGTGGCGGCTGACCTATCCCGCCATGCTCGACCGCCTGCTCAGTTCCTTCGCTCATTTGGCCTTCATCCGCATGGTGGCCGTTCTCGGCACGACCGTCCTGGCGGCCCACAATATCGCCCTTCACGTCGAATCGCTCGCCTTCATGCCCGCCGCCGGAATCAGCGTGGCCGTGGCCACCATCGTCGGCCAAGCCATCGGCGCGCACCGGGCCCATATCGCTGACTTGACGGTCACGCGCACCCTCTGGTGGTCCAGCCTGCTCATGGGCGTTCTGGGCGCGCTGTTCGTTCTCTTCGCTCCGCAATTCGTGGTCATCTTCGGGGCGACTCCGGAGGTGCTTCGCTTGGCCGGCTTGGCCCTCCAGGTTTCGGCGCTGGAGCTCCCTTTCCTTGCCCTCTACATGCTGCTTGCCGGCTCTCTGCGCGGCGCCGGCGACACGCGTTCCCCCCTGTTCGCTTCGTTGGCCGGCATCTTCCTTTTCCGCCTCGGCGCCACGTATCTCTTCGCCATCGTGTTCGGGTGGGGCTTGGCGGGCGTCTGGCTCGCGACCGCCCTCGACTGGGCCGCTCGCACCCTCTGCCTCTGGTGGGTGTTTCGGCGCGGCGTCTGGAAACTCATTCACGAACGCGAGAAGGAAGAAGAGCGCGCGAGGAGTGATTGAGGACTGGGTCGCTCACCGGGCGTTCTTGGAGGAGGAAACTCTTGCCTTTCGGCGCAACTTGCTTAGCATGGCGGCAGGGGGCGCTTCGAGCGCGACACTCGTGGCTCAGGCGACGAGAAGAGCAAGGAGACGCTCATGCCCATTGGAAGGAAATCTTTCACGCTCATTGAGTTGCTCATCGTGGTGGCCATCATTGCCATCCTGGCGGCGATTGCCGTGCCGAATTTCCTCGAGGCCCAGGTGCGCTCCAAGGTGTCTCGCGTCCGAGCCGACATGCGAGCCCTGAAAACGGCCCTCGAGGCGTACGCCACCGACTACGGCCAGTATCCCATGCTGCGCAATCGGCCCGATCAGCAAAACCGCGGCGGAATCGGCGACGCAGTCGACCTGACAACCCCCGTGGCCTACATCACCTCCGTTGGAATGCCCGACCCGTTCCGGCGCGCGACCATCGACTCGCACCAGGTCACCTGGGCCGACACCATGACGTACGGGTACGTCAACATCAACCTGTGCCGACAGCAAGAGAGCATCGGGGATCCCCTGTCCAGCCCTCAGTATCTGCTGTTCTCCTGGGGACCGGATTTCGTCGTGGGACCCGACCCCGTGACGGGCGCGCCTTCCTTCTACGGCGACTACGCCGCAGATCCCGTCGGAACGAACCGCTACGCGCTCTGGGAGTACGACCCCACAAATGGCACGAAATCGCCGGGGGACATTCTGGTTTGGCAAGGATGAGGCGTTGGCGGAGCAAGCCCGCGGCCGGCCGGACTTGCGTTCGGAGCAGGGCGCGGCCTTGCGCCTCTTTCGCGCCGGCTCCTCTTGGCGGTCCCCCGTTTTTCGTTGCCGCGGGGAGCGGGTTCGGCTTAGATGTTTCCTAACCTGGATTCTGGAAGCGTGCGCGATCTTTGTGTGGCCGCCCAATGCAACCAAGTCTTCTGCTCGCTGCCGGCATTCACGCCCTCGTCTTCCTGCGAGTCTGCTTCCGGACCTTGCCCATGCTCGCCGTTCGAGCGCTTCTCGGAGAGCCCTACCCACCGCAATGCCCGCCCAAGGAAGGGCGCCGCTGGCTGATGATGCTCTCCTTCATCGAATGGGACGGGGCATGGCAGCGGCCTCAGCACCTGGCCTCGCACATGGCGCAACGGGGCTGGGACGTCGCTTACTGCTGCCCCGTCCGCGCGCACAACGCCCCGGTTCAGGCCGCGAGGCTCCTTTTCCGGGAGCGTTCGCGGGCGTCCGAGAGACTGGCGGTTCTGCGTCCGCTGGTCTTGCCCGGGGAGGGGCGCTTTCCATGGGTCCGCCGGCTCAACGGTCTCGTGATCTTCGATTGCCTCCAACGCGAGATGCGGCGGCGAGGGCGCGTTCCCGAGGTCTTGTTCTCGAATACGCCCTTCTACGCCGCGCCCTTCACATGGCTCCCCGCCCGGGTGCGCGCCTTCGACGTAATGGACGAAGTGGTGCGCGTGCCGTGGGCGCCCTCCGACGCCCCCCGCCTCGAGAGGCTCGTCTTGGGGGAGTCGGACGTGATCACCGCCGGGACCCAATCGGTGACGAGGGCAAAAACGGAGCAGCACTCCGAATGGATCGAAGCGGTGCGCTACATTCCGTGCGGCGTGGACGCGGAGCGCTTCGCCCCGCCGGAGGGGAAGCGATCCGCCGGGACGCCCGAGGACGTCGCTTCGCTGCCCCGGCCGATCATCGGCTTCTTCGGGGCTGTCAACGAACGGCTGGATCCGGATCTTTTGGCGGCGCTGGCGGACCGAATACCGGAGGCGTCGATCGTCCTGGTGGGCCCGATCTACCGGCGTTTCGGGGGGCTCCGGGAAGCGCCGAACGTGCATTTCACCGGTCTGAAACCCTACGCCGAGCTTCCCCGCTACCTGGCCGCCTTTGACTGTGCGATCGTTCCCTACCGCCTGGACGCGGGGATCGAATTCGTCCAGCCCGTCAAGATTCTCGAGTACCTGGCCGGCGGCAAGCCGGTCGTCTCGACCGCCATTCCCGACGTCGCTGCGCTGTATTCCGACACGGTGCGCATCGCCCGGGGCGGGCCGGAGGATTTCGTGCGGCAAGTGCGCGAGGCGCTGGCGGAGGGCAGTGCGCGCCGGGACGAGTACATGGCCGTTGCCCGGCGCCGCAGCTGGGAGGAGATGGCGCGGGATTTCGAGGACTTGTTCGTGGAAGCTCTAGACAGACGCCGCAACGCCCCGCGCCGCGTCGTCCATCTGATTCATGGAACGCATCTGGGCGGGGCCGAGGAGCTGGCGGCCAACCTGTGTGGCGCCCTCTCGCCTGACCGCTATCAGGGACGCGTGATCTGCCTGGCGAAAGGCGAGACGGTGAGGAGCCGCCTGGAGCGACGAGGGGCGGCGTGGGAGATCGTCGAAATGCGGAGCAAGACGGACCTGGCCGTTGTGTTGCGGTTGATCGAGCGGTTGCGCGCGGCGAGGGTCGATGTGCTTCACACGCACACGAGCCGCACCAATCTGGTCGCACGGCTGGCGTCGCGTCTGACCGCCCTGCCGGTCGTGTCAACGGTCCACACGGCGGTGGCGCGCGACATCAACGATTTTGGGCGGTCCAACCGCGTGAACGCCTGGATCGAGCGCCTGACGCGAGGCTGGTCGGCGTGTTTCGTCTCAGTTTCCCGTCGCAATGCGCGGGAGTTGGTCGATCGGGGAATGGATCCGGCGCGGGTCGTGCATATTCCAAACGGCGTGGGGATCGACACGCGAGCGGCGGCGCCGGAAGAAACGAAGCGGCTCGCGCGCGAGGCGATGGGCGTGGACGTGCGCGAGGCCCGGGTTGTCGGGATCGTGGCCTCGCTCCGTCCGCGAAAGGGCGCTGAGTATCTCCTCCGGGCCGTGGCGCAATTGGCCGGCGAGTTCCCCAGTATACATCTGCTGGTCGTGGGGTCCGCGGAATGGGTCGAAAGCGTGGACTATCTCCAGAGGCTCAAGAATCTAGCCGGCGACCTCGGAATCGCCGAGAGGGTCGCTTTCACGGGGCATCGCGACGACGCGGCCGATCTGCTCAGTCTGATGGAGGTCTACGTGCTGCCATCCCTATACGGGGAAGGTCTGCCCTTGTCCATTCTCGAGGCGATGGCGCAAGGCAAACCGGTGGTGGCCACGGCGACCGAGGGCAACGACGAGCTCGTGCGAGACGGAGAGACGGGCTTTCTCGTTCCGCCCCGGGACCCGGCGGCCCTGGCGGGGGCCATCGCGACGCTTCTGCGCGACCCCGCGCAGGCGCGCGCCATGGGAGAACGCGGGCGCGAGCTCGTGCGGTCACAGTTCAGCCTTGGCCGGATGACCCAGCGCTACGAGGCCGTCTATGACGGCACGCTCGGGGCAATCGGGACAGAATGACACACGTCTTTCCCGGCGTGCCGCGTTCTCGAGGCATTGGGTCAATATGACCCATGTGGCGCGAGCCTCCTTCGCCCCGCCATCCCAGATAAGTTCTGTAATAACAGTCATATAGGTATCCTGGCACACCCGTTGCGTTCTCTCTGGGCAGCAAGAATCCGCCGGGACGCCCAAAGGCCTGACACGCCGGGACCCGGCGAGACGATACGGAAGGAGACGCAACAATGAGAAACGCATTGATCACGAGAACAACCTGCCGACCGGCCCGCAGCCCCTTCGGCTTCGATCGGTTCTTTGATGGATTCTTCGACGGCCTGGGGGAACTCCTCCCCCGTGAGACGGCCGAGTGGACTCCAGCCATCGATATCGAGGAGACCGACAAAGCCTGGACGGTTCGCGCCGACGTACCCGGCGTACTGCCCGAAGACCTCAAGATCTCGGTCCAGGACGTGCGCCTCAGCCTGGAAGGCGAGCGCAAGAAGACCGAGGAGCGCAAAGAAGGCGCGACCCGATGGGTTGAACGCTGCCACGGCAGTTTCAGGCGGACGATCACCCTGCCGAGCGAAGTGGATGCGGGGGCGATCACGGCCAAGTACGACCACGGCGTACTCGAGATCCACTGCCCCCTCAAGGCTGAGTCGCGGCCGCGCGAGATCCAAGTCTCGGTCAACTGACCCCGCACGCGAACTCCTTTCGCCGGAAGAGGCGTCGCGCGAGGGGTGAAACGAGAAGGGCCCTTTCCAAAGGGCTCTTCTTGCTTTCCCCTCGGTCCTTTCCCCTTCCTTTCGCCCTCTGCACAGGCGTCCGTCGTGCGGCCTCCCCCTCACATGGGACCCGTCACGCCATGACGAACCCCGCTTGCGGCCCGTCTCCAATCTCCTGAACCCCTCTCCTCCGCCCCCGCCGCGGGAGCCGATGCGGGACTGCTCCTTGCGAGCCCCGACTCGCCAATGCTTGCCCCCGCATTCCTGACCCCTGACCCCTGATCCCTGATCCCTGGCCCCTGACCCCTGACCCCTGACCCCTGATCCCTGATCCCTGATCCCTGGCCCCTGATCCCTGATCCCTGATCCCTGATCCCTGACCCCTGATCCCTGACCCCTGAACGCAACCTGAATCGCCTTGACAAGCTTCGGTAGGGGCTCGACAATCCCCTGAACCGCGCTGCCAAAGGAGACGGAAGCGATGAACGAAACGGACAAGGAACTTCTCGCGCAAATGGCGAACACGATCCGCGGCTTGGCCATGGACGCGATCCAGAGGGCGAACAGCGGCCATCCGGGACTTCCCATGGGATGCGCGGAGATCGCCGCGTGCCTTTACGGCAAGGAACTGATCCACAATCCGGCAAACCCGGGCTGGCTCGGACGGGACCGTTTTGTCTTATCGGCGGGCCATGGTTCGATGCTTCTGTACGCCGCCCTGCATTTGGCCGGTTACGACCTTTCGCTCGACGACATCCGCAACTTCCGCCAGTTCGGTTCTCGGACGCCGGGTCATCCCGAGTATGGCGAAACGCCCGGCGTGGAGACAACGACGGGGCCGCTCGGCCAGGGTCTTGCCATGGCCGCCGGCATGGCGCTGGCCAACAAAATGACGGCCGCCCGGCTGGGCGTCGAAGGGGAGGGGCTTCTGGACGGGAAGGTCTTCGTTCTGGCGGGCGACGGCTGCATGATGGAGGGCGTCGCGCACGAAGCCGCCTCGCTGGCGGGGCATCTCGCGCTGGACAATCTCGTCGCCATTTACGATTCGAACGACGTGTGCCTGGACGGACCGACGGACGAGTGTTTCACCGAGGACACGAGAGCGCGGTTCAGGGCCTACGGCTGGCGCGTCGCCGTCATCGACGGCTGCGATTTCGACCAGATCGAAAGGGCCGTGCGGGCGGCGAGGCGGCGCAAGGGCTGCCCGAGTCTCATCATCGCCAAGACGATCATCGGAAGGGGTTCGCCGAATCTCCAAGGCACGAGCAAAACGCATGGCGCGCCGCTGGGCGAGGAGGAAGTGAGACTGGCCAAGGAGAGCCTGGGCATCCCTCCCGAGGAGTTCCATGTTCCGGAAGCGTTGCGCGAGGCGATGCGACTCCGGCTGGGAAGCCTGAAGCGGAAGGAGTCGGCCTGGAAGCGGCGCTTCGCCGCGTGGGCCGCGGCCAATCCGGAAAAGGCGGCGCTCTGGGACGCATATGTGGAGAAGCGTCTTCCTGAGGACATTGACGCGCGGATTCGCGGGGTCGAGATCGCGCCGAATTCCCCCGGGCGAACGGCTTCCAGCGCCGTTCTGCAGAAGTTGCACGACCTGGCGCCCTTCCTCGTGGGAGGGTCCGCCGATCTCTCTTGCTCCGACAACACGATGATGAAGGCAAGCGGGATCGTGGCGCCGGGCGCCTACGACGAGCGCAACGTCAAGTACGGCGTGCGCGAGTTCGCCATGGCCGCCATGACGTCCGGCATGGCGCTGCAGGGCATGACGCTTCCCTTCTGCGGCACGTTCCTGGTTTTCTCCGACTACATGCGCAACGCCATCCGCCTGGCGGCGTTGATGCAGCTGCGCGTGGTCTATCAGCTGACCCACGACAGCATCCTCTTGGGCGAGGACGGGCCGACCCACCAACCGGTCGAGCAACTGGCGTCGTTGCGGGCCGTTCCAGGGCTGACGGTGATCCGCCCCGCGGACTCCAACGAGGTGAAGGCGGCGTGGAGTTGCATTCTGACCAAGGCCAAAGGGCCGGTCGCTCTTGTTCTCAGCCGCCAAGGGCTTCGCGATCTCCATGAGACGGATGTCCCGACTTCGGAGGGGGTCGGCCGCGGCGGGTACGTCGTCAGGCGCGAGTCGCGCCCGGGTTTGATCGATCGATGTCTTCTCGCTTCGGGATCGGAGGTCGCGCTGGCCCTCGACGTGGCGGGCAGGCTGGAGGCCAGAGGGGAATCGGTCCGGGTCGTCTCGATGCCGTCCTTCGAGGTTTTCGACGCTCAGGACGAGGCGTACCGCCAATCCGTCATCCCGCCGGGCGCGGGCGAATGCTGGTCCATCGAGGCGGGCGTGTCTCTGGGCTGGCACAGATACATCGGCCGCGAGGGTCGCAGCGTCTCCGTCGAGTCTTTCGGCGCCAGCGCGCCCGGGAAGGTCATGGCCGAGCGTTTTGGCTTTACGACCGAGAAGGTCCTTGCCCGGATGGAAGCCGGTCGGTGACACAGGCGGTTTCCCAAGGCGTGCGACGTGAAGGCAGACAAGGGAGGGCGTACCATGACGCCGCGTACGTTGGGATCTCTCCGTCGGAGCCCCGTTTTTGTGACTCTGGTCGCGGGAGGCTTGTTGGGAGTGGGAACGTCGGGGTGTCCGGGAGCGGATGCGAGCGAGGGCGGGGCGACGGACGGTCCGAAAGGGGAAGCGCAAGGGCGCGGGCGATACGAGCGCGCGGCCCCTCCGGAGAATCTGGTCCTGGACGGGATTCCAGAGATCCCTGCTTCGATCGCCGAAGCGGTGCGGCCTTATGCGGAATTCCGTTCCGCTCGTTTCCTGAGTTGGCACCCAGCGCGTCGGGAGATGCTGATCGGGACTCGCTTCGCGAATACCACGCAGGTGCACCGCGTGACTCATCCGGGCGGCGCGCGACGCCAAGTCACGTTTTTCCGCGAGCCGGTGGGCTGGGCGTCGTACCAACCGGAAGACGGGCGATTCTTCTGCTTTCTCAAGGACCGCGGCGGAGATGAATTCTACCAGATCTTCCGGTTCGATCCCGATGGCGGCCCATCGGTCCTCATTACCGACGGCGAAAAGCGGAACGAGGCAGGACCCTGGTCGAACTCGGGCGGCCGGCTTGCCTACCGTCGCCTGCACTCCGACGAAAGGGAAGCCATGACGGAGCTGCGGATCGTGGAGCCGACCGATCCGGTCACGGATCGCGTCGTGGCTCGGCTCAAGGGGGGCGGCTGGCAGGTCAGCGACTGGTCGCCGGACGACCGGACGCTTCTCGCTCTGGAGCGCATTTCGGTGAACGAGAGTTACGTCTGGTTGGTGAGCGCGGAATCGGGCGAAACGAAATGCGTCACTCCCCGGCGAAAGGCGGAAGGCGATCCTGCAACGCAGACGAAGGTGGCTTACGGCGCGTCGAGATTCGCCGCGGACGGAAAGAGCGTCTACGTCGTTACAGACCTCGACTCGGAGTTTCAGCGGCTTGCGCGCCTGGACCTCGAGAGCGGGCAATACACGTTCCTTACGGAGTCGATCCCCTGGGACGTTTCCGCGTTTGAGATCTCGCCCGACTTCAGGACCATCGCCTTTCTCACGAATGAGGAAGGAGTGGGCGTGCTGCATCTCCTCGACGCGGCCACGGGAAAAGAGAAACCGGTCCCCGAACTGCCGGTCGGCGTCATCTCTGGGATCGAGTGGCGCGAGAACGGCCGCGATCTGGCCTTCAACGTGGACGGCGCACGGTCCACCTCGGACGTTTACTCCCTGGACGTCGAGACCGGCAAGGTCGAGCAATGGACCTACAGTGAAACCGGCGGACTCAACACCGACGGGTTCGTCGAGCCGGAAGTGGTTCGCTGGAAGTCCTTCGACGGTCGTACGATCTCGGGATTCCTCTATCTGCCGTCGCGGGAGAGATTCAAGGGCAAGCGCCCCGTCATCATCAACATCCACGGCGGTCCGGAAGCCCAGGCGCGGCCGGGCTTCCTGGGCCGCAACAACCACTTTCTCAACGATCTCGGCGTAGCCGTCATCTTCCCAAACGTTCGCGGCTCGACCGGCTACGGCAAGACGTTCGCTCAACTCGACAACGGCTTCAAACGGGAAGACTCCTACAAAGACATTGGGGCGCTTCTGGATTGGATCGCAGCGCGGCCGGAGCTGGACAGTCAGCGCATCATGGTGACGGGCGGCAGTTACGGCGGCCACATGACGCTCGCCGTGGCGACCCGCTACAACGATCGGATCGCTTGCTCGGTGAGCGTGGTTGGGATCTCGAACCTGCGGACTTTCCTCGAGAACACGCAGGGCTATCGTCGCGATCTGCGACGCGCGGAGTACGGCGACGAGCGCGATCCGAAAATGCGCGCGTTTCTGGAGCGCGCGTCGCCCATGGCCCACGCCGACAAGATCCGCAAACCGATCTTCGTCATTCAAGGCCGCAACGATCCGCGAGTCCCGATCAGCGAGGCAGACCAGATCGTCCAGACGGTGAGAGACAGCGGCATCCCCGTCTGGTATCTCGTGGCAGACGACGAGGGTCACGGCTTCCGCAAGAAGGAAAACGCGGACTTCCAGTTCTACGCGACGGTGGCTTTCGTGAGGGAGTTCCTGCTGGGGGAATGACGGATGGCGAGGCGCCGGATTCCGCGTCGCCCCTGAAGATCCGAGGCGTGGCACAGCCGCCCTCGGCTGTATGCCGCGGTCGAAAACCGTTGAAACGGCTCAAACGTATGGTATGACAACGAGCACGGGGCTGCTCTTGCTTGGTTCGTTGCTCAAGCTTCAGCTTGCTCCGCCCGCCTGCCGCCTACCCGTCAGCAGACAGGACAGGCGGGCGGGCCGTGGGACAACCTGAGAGCGTGCGCGAGAAGGAGACAGGTTAGTGAAGTGGCGCGGGCATCCTGCCCGTGGACTCCTGGAAAAACATGGGCGGGACGCCCATGCCACCTTTCCCCCGCGTTCCTCCAGAGCCTTTTCGCGCACGCTCTGAGAAACGAGAAGGAGAGACCATGCCGGAAAGAATGCTCGTCACGGGCGGCGCGGGATTCATCGGCTCGCACCTGGTTGACGCTCTGATCGAGCGCGGCCATCGGGTGCGGATCCTGGACAACCTGGATCCTCAGGTGCACGGTCCCGAGCGCCGGGCGCCGGAGTATATGAACCCGCGCGCCGAGTTCGTCCAGGGCAACGTGCTTGACGAGGGCGTTCTATGGGATTGCGTGAGAGACGTTGACGTGGTTTTCCACCAAGCCGCGCGCGTGGGGGTGGGACAGTCGATGTACGAGATCCTCAGTTACACGCGCGTCAACGTGTTGGGAACGGCGCTTCTGCTGGATCTGCTCGTGAACCGGCGCGAGCAGCACTCGGTGCGCAAGCTCCTGGTCGCTTCTTCGATGTCGGTCTACGGAGAAGGGGCCTATGAGACGCGAGGCGGGAAACGGGTCTTCCCGCCGCTTCGGAGTCTGGAGCAAATGCAGGGCGGCGTTTGGGACATGCTCGACCCGCAAACCGGCGAGCCGCTGCGCGCCGTTGCGACGCCGGAGACCAAGCCGCTGCAGCCGACGTCGGTTTACGCCGTGGGCAAGCGCGACCAGGAAGAGATGGTCTTGTCGGTGGGCCGCGCCTACAACACCCCCGCGGTGGCGTTGCGCTATTTCAACGTCTATGGTCCGCGCCAAGCGCTCTCGAATCCCTACACGGGCGTGGCGGCCATGTTCGCCAGCCGCGTGCTGAACGGGCGGCCGCCGGTGGTTTTCGAGGACGGCCGCCAGGTCCGCGATCTGGTCCATGTCTCCGACATCGTTCAGGCGAATCTCTTGGCGATGGAAAACGAGGCGGCCGATTACGAGGTCTTCAACGTCGGCACGGGACGCCCCGTGTCCGTTGTCGAAGAGGCCAACGCCATTATCGCCCGCCTCGCCCCGGACTCGGGCATCGAGCCGCGAATCGAAAACAGGTTCCGCGCCGGCGACGTCCGCGATTGCTTCGCCGACGTTTCGAAGATCCGCGAGCGCCTCGGGTACGAACCGACCGTGGATTTCCACACGAACGGCATCGAAGGTCTCTGCGCCTGGGCGCGAAAGCAGTCCGCTGAAGACCGTTTTGACGAAGCGCGGAAGGAACTGAGCCGCCGCGGGTTGGCGTAGAGAATGCCCTGCCGTCGGCACCGGCGCGAAGCTTCGCGCCTTCCGCAATCCGCGTTCCCCAACGCCCCCATGAAACTCTCCATCGTCATCCCCATTTACAACGAAGAGGAGCTTCTCGAAACGGTCCTTGAGCGCGTGCGCGCGTTGCCCATCGAGAAGGAGTTGATCCTCGTCGACGACCACTCGACGGACCGCACGCCCGAGATTCTGGCTCGCGAGAAGGAGAAACCGGACACGATCGTCCTGACGCACGCGGCGAACTGCGGGAAAGGCATGGCCATCCGCACCGGCATCGTGCATGCGGCGGGCGATGTCGTCATCATCCAGGACGCCGACCTCGAGTACCGCCCCGAGGAGATCGTCGACGTGATTCAGCCCATTCTCGACGGCCGCGGGAACGTGGCTTACGGGTCGCGGTTCCTCGGTCGGATCGAGGGGATGCGCGTTGCGAACCGCGCGGCGAACCACATCCTGGCGTGGCTCGTTACGATTCTCTACGGCCACAGAATCACGGACGAGGCGACGGCCTACAAGGCCTTCCGCCGCGAGATCGTTCAGTCGATCCCCCTCACGTGCCGGCGGTTCGAGTTCTGTCCCGAAGTCACGGCCAGAATCCTGCGCCGGGGCGAGCGCATCATCGAAGTCCCTGTGACCTACACCGCCCGCACCTTCGAAGAGGGCAAGAAAATCGGCTGGCGGGACTTCCTCATTGCCGTGTGGACCCTTTTCAAATGCCGGTTCTCGCGCGAAGCGTCGGCCTTGCGATAGGTCCCGGGCCCGGCCCCTTTACGGACTGGGCTCATTCCCACGAAGTCTTGACGCCGCGGGACTTGTCGAGCATAATCGCGATCGATGATGGGTACTGCGGGTCAAGATCTCGCGCGTGACATCGAAGCCGACACCCGGCGGAAATGCAGCGGCTCATTTTACTCGGCGGACGAGATCATGCGGGCCGGGAGAGGCCCGGCCACCGATTACTTCGCCCGCCTCGACCGGATCAAGCAGGATCTGACCGCGCGACACGCGCGGGGGCATCGCACGCTCGATCTGTGTTGTGCGACGGGCGATCATCTCTTGCATCACTCCCAGGCCGTGCCCGTGGGCGTCGGCCTGGATTTCTCTTTGCCTTTTCTGGGACGCGCCGCGTCGCAGGCGCGGCAGAGGCAGATCCAGAACGCTTTTTTCCTGTGCGGCAATGCGAGGCGCCTCCCTTTTCCCGACCAGTCCTTTGGCTTCGTTTACTCCTTCTCTTCGCTGTACATCATTCCCCATGTTGGCGAAGCATTGCTGGAAATCCGCCGCGTGCTCGAGCCGGGCGGCGCCGCCGTGTTCGATCTCGGGAACCGCTGGAGTTTGTGCGCGCTCGTCAGCCGAGCCCACACGGAAACCGCAGCGCCCTGTTGCATTGGCGTCCCCGCGATGAAGCGTCTGATCGCCGACGCGGGTCTCGAGATTCTCTCGCACCGCGCCTATCAGATCCTGCCCCTATGGGGTCGCAAGCCGAAATGGCTGCGGCCGCTCCTTCATCCTTTCTGGAAGAGTCTCCTGGAGAAGACCGTGCGCGGGCGCATGATCGACGAGTGGATCTGCCAGCTGCCGGGAGTGCGAATCCTGGCCTTTCGCCATCTCTTCGTGTGCCGCCGGGAAGGATGACGCCTGTGACCGTCCAAGACCGGTTCAAGGAGTATCTCCCGGATCAACGCGATTACTTCGACCTTCAGGTCACGGAGGACTGGCCCGCGTTTCTCTCCAGAGAGTGGGACCAGGCGCGGCGTTTTGAGGTGGCGCGACTGATGCGTTGCGTCCAACCGGCCACGATCCTCGACGTAGGGTGCGGCTGCGGGTTCCACGACGCGGAGATGGCCCGCTATCCGTTCGTGCGTCGCGTCGACGCCATCGACTACTCGCCCAAGAGCATCGAGAAGGCCGAGGCGCACTACGGTCATCCCAAAGTCCGCCGGACGGTCGCCGACCTCGTGGAGTTCGAGCCGGAGACGCCCTATGACCTTGTCGTCAGCTTCCAGGTGATCGAGCATACGGAAGACGCCGATGATTTCGTGCGGCAGTGCCTTCGATGTTGCCGGCCGGGCGGACACGTGGCGATCTTCACGGTAAATCGGATGCGCCCCTACAACCGCAGGCGCGCGCGCCATGGCAAAGAGCCGGAGCTCGAAGACCCGATGCACAAGAGGGAATTCACGATCGGTGAGTTGGAGGAGATCGGGGAGCGGAACGGATTGGTTCCGCTGAGGCGCATCGTCTACGCCGCGGAAGGCCCGAGAATCCCGCGCTTCCTCGCGCTGTGGGCGGGCTTCCTCTTCTCCGGTCTGGCGACTCGCCTTGGGGCGATCTACGCCAAGCCGGAATGAGGACGATCCGTCCGTTCCTGCGCCCGCGTCGTCCCCCGGTCGCTGCCTAATGAAGGGAACCACAGAGTTGACAACCGGCGGAGAAGAAGAGCGCCTTGACGCGAGCGGCTGGGTCTGTCCCGTTTGTGGAGGAGCGCTGGCGACGGGGAACGAGGGAGAGATCGTTTGCGACCGTTGCGACAGGGTCTTTCCCGTCGCGTCCGGCGTGCCGGTTCTGGTGGAGAATCCGGGGCGACATATCAGCGAGATGGAGGCGGCGGTTCGGAAGAACCCGGCTTGGTATGAGAGCGACCAGATCGCGTGGCACGACGCCGGGCCTTGCCGCCACCACTTGCGGCGCCGTCGTTCGTACGTGGAATCGACGCTGAAGAAATGGCTCGCGCCCGGCAAGCGAGCGGCGCGCCTCCTGGACCTCGGATGCGGGGACGGCGCCAACACCCGTTGGCTGACGGAGTTCGCCGAGCGAACCGACGCCTGCGACTATAATCTCCTGCGCTTGTTGCGCGCCAAGAAGATGCTCGGAGGAACGTGCCGATTTTGCCTCGCCGACGTCTTTCAACTGCCCTACCGAGACGAGTCCTTTGACGTTGTCTTTTTCAACCACGTCCTGGAACATATTCCTGACGACGCCCGGGCGCTCCGGTCGGTCTTTCGGATCTTGCGTCCGGGAGGGCTCCTTGTTCTCGGCGTGCCAAACGAAGGGTGCGCCTGGTGGCGGTTGGCGTACCGGCTCGAGCCGAGAATGCTGGAGCAGACGGATCACGTGCATTTCTACACGCCCGGCGAGATCGAGGAACTCGCTCGGGCTTGCGGGTTCGAGTTGCGCGAAAGGCGCTTCACGGGGTGGGGACCTCCGCACTGGGGTTTGGATCAACGGTTGCGGCAATGGAAGTGTCTCGACGCGGCGTTTGAATTCGCCGGGGGGCGCTTGCTCCGGCGCCAGGCCGCGTCGCTTTACCTGATCCTCACCAGACCCCAACGATCGAAGAAGATGAAAACGTCGCCCCTGGAGATCTCTCTCTACACGCCCTCTATGGCGGACGATTGGGAGGATCTTGTCAAGCGTTCGCCTCAAGCGTGGCTTTTCCACAAACGTGCGTTCATCGATACGGTCAATCAGGCGATGGCCCAAAAGGAGTGCAGCGTGGTGGCGATCAAGCATGATCGCCTGGCGGGGCTTTTTCCCCTGACGTACTACATGGGTGGGGCTTCCCGGAGAATGCGCTCCGTCGGAGTGGGATCCGCCGGCCCCGCCGTGGCCGCCGAGCTGAGTTCGCGCGAAAGCGGGGCCGTGTTGCAGGCGATGACGGATAAGGCGCTAGACATTGCGCGCCGGGAGAAATGCAAAGCGCTTCTCGTTCCTCTTCCTCCTCTTGCCCCGGAACATCTGTCGAACGCGCACGGGGCTTCGCCCCTTGAGCCGCTCGGCTTTTCAGGTGAAGTGGGATCGACCTACATCCTCGACCTTTCTCCGGACGAGGACGAATTGCTTGCCGGGTTCCGTTCCGCCACACGGCGGACGATCAGGAAGGCGCTCGCGGCGGGGATCACGGTTCGCCCGGCGGACCGTCCTTCAGACCTCGATGCGTACTACGCCCTGCACGCGAAAACCTACGAGCGGACGGGCGCAACGCCTCATCCGCGCGGGTACTTCGAGGGGATCTTCCTGCGCATCGCTCCTCAAGGCCTTTGCCGCATATACGCGGCCGAGCGCGACGGAGAGGCGGCGGCCTTCTTGAACGTGGCGCTGTACAAGCGCGGCGCTTACTTCTGGACGGGATGCTCCGACGAGGAGGCGCTCCATACGGGCGCCAACTACCTTCTTCAGTGGTGCGCCATCCGCGAGGCGAAAAGAGCGGGCGCCACGCACTACGACGTGGGGGAAGCCTTCCCGGGACGCCGGACGGGAAAGCTCGCGGGGCTGGATAGGTTCAAGAGCGCCTTCGGCGCGGAGCGCCGGCCTCTGCACAAGGGGCGCATCGACGTCGCCCCGGCCAAGAGGCCCTCGCGCGCGCGGCGGTCGCTCTACTACTTCAAGCAAGCCCTCGAGGCCCTCATTGGGAAAGCCTGACGTGGCCGTCCTCGCCGTCATCCCGAGCGATCCCCTAGCGGACTACGAAGACGTGGGATGCCACGTCTGGGCCCAGCGCTATTACAATCCGAATAAGTACTTCGAGAAAGTCTTCCTTTTCTCTCCCAAGGAGAAGGAAGAGGTTTTCCAGTACGGCATGCAGACGATCCCGACGCGGCCGCGGGAGCTGCGCCGCCGAGTTCGCAAGCACGGGGTCGATATCGTGCGGGCCTACGGCGGCTATTGGGCGTGCGACATGGCGGCGAAAAACAAAGTCCGAGGGGTCCCGGTCGTCGTGTCGGTTCACGACACGAATCCCGAGGAACTGTATGATTCGATCCGACGCGCCGATTACGTTTTTTGCATGTCCGACGTCGTGCGCGACCTCGTCTTGAGCCGATTCCCCGATCCCGACAAGGTGTGGGTCCTTCCCAATCGTTACGACGAAAGCGTGATGCGGCCTTTGGCCAATGAGGATTTCTCGGATCTGGACGAGGCGTGTCCTTTTCGCTATCGGCTGATCTGCGTCGGTCGTCTCTCGGAGGGGAAGAATCAGGATACCGTCGTGCGCGCGCTCGCCCACTTGGGGCCGGACTACGGGTGCCTTTTCATTGGACGCAACGATCCCGGTTCGCTTCAGACTCTGGCGGACGATCTCGGCGTCCGGGCGCAGTGCCGGTTCATCAAAGCGGTGCGCAACGACCTTCTGCCGCGGTACTACAACTGGGCCCACGCGGTGGTCACGCCGAGTCGCTGGGAAGGTTTCGGCATCGTTTTCATCGAGGCCTTGGCTTGCGGGGCCGTCGTGGTGACCTCCAACGTGCGCCCCATGAGGGAGTATATTGCGCATGAGGAAAACGGTCTGCTGGTTGATGAGTACGAGAACCCCAAAGCGCTCGCGGAGACGATCGAGCGCGCGTGCAACGACGAAGCATTAAGGCGCCGCCTGAAAGAGAGAGCGCCCGGCTCGGTGGAGTGTTTCGAGCGCGGGCGCGTCGACGCGCTCGAAGTGAACTACTACCGCCGCATTCTCGCCGAAAGACCCTTCTACGCGAATCGCCGGCGCCACTACGAGAGGTGCTTCCGCCGCGCCCTCAAGTGGATTCGCCGCAACACGGCCCCCGGCGAAGGCATCCTTCGCTCCTCCCTCCACCGGCGCCCGTACCCGGAAGTCAGCGGCTATTTCATCCCGACCCTTCTGGCGCTCGGCGACCGAAAGCGCGCGATCCAATTCGCGCGCTGGCTTGTCGGCGTGCAGAACGAAGACGGATCGTGGAACGGCCCGCGCGCCGACGAAGATCCTTACACGTTCGACGTGGGACAGGTCCTGAAAGGCCTGCTTGCAATCCACAACATCCTCCCCGAAGTCCAGCCGGCGCTTCTGCGCGGATGCGAGTGGCTCGTTTCGCGCGTCGCGCCGGACGGGTCGATCTCCACCCCCTCGACCGGCGCTCTCGAGCTGCCCGACGGCAGTGTCGTGCCCGAGGCGTTCCACCTTTACGCGCTCGAGCCGCTCGCCGCCGTCGCCGAGGAGTTCAGTCGCGGGGATTGGGCGGAGGCGGTGGCACGCGCCTTGGCTTACTACAAACAGGATCCCAGGTTGACGGACTTCGGCGCCCTGTCCCATTTTCACGCCTACATTCTGGAGGCGCTCGTCGATCTCGGCGAGGCGGAACTCGCTTCGAAGGCGATGGACGCGGTTGAGGCGCTCCAGCGCGAGGACGGCTCCGTGCCCGCTTACGCGAACGCCGACTGGGTCTGCTCGACCGGCGTGGCGCAGTACGCCCTGATCTGGCTCAAGCTCGACCGCCCGGAACCCGCGCGTCGCGCCTTCGCCTGGCTTTGCGCCAACCAGAATCGCTCGGGCGGCTTCTACGGCAGCTGCGGCGAGGAGGCGAACTACTACGAGAACGCCGAAATCAGTTGGGCCGTGAAATACTTTCTCGACGCGCATCTCCGGCTGGCGGGCGCCGGGGACAAAGGAGAGAGCCGGCGCTCAGCCGCGCCCTGTTGGAGGCTGAGATAGCGGCGGACAGCATCCGGCAGGCGGGAGTGGCACGGGCATCCTGCCCGTGGATTCCTGAAAAAACATGGGCGGGACGCCCATGCCGCCTTTCCCCCACACTCCTCCAGACTGAGGACGGCGGGAGTGGCACGGGCATTCTGCCCGTGGACTCTCGAAAAAACATGGGCGGGACGCCCATGTCACTTCTCCCCCACACTCCTCCAGAGATTCTTCGCACACGCTCTCAAACGTGGGAGGCGGTCTCTGACAGGCGACTCCCGAAGGCGCCCGGCTATGCCTCGCCGCCCCTTTAGCGTTTCTCCGGTTTCCCCAGCGCGCCTTTGAGCCGCACGATCCCCTGGACAAGAAACCGGGGCAACGCGCAAATGGCGGCGGGACGATAGAGCGAGACGGCGGCGGGGTTGCGCAGGAGCGCGGCGACCAGAAGACGTCGGGCCGCGGCGCGGTCGCCGCGGTCGAAGGCCCTCAAACCGTCGGCGGCGAGGATCTGGGTCCGCGGAAAGTGCTTCGCGCGAGTTTCTTCAATCTTCTCGGCGACGCGTTCGTGGCCGTGGACCGACGTGAGGGCCGCCTTGTGGAACCGATAGAGGTAGAGATCCTCCTGAATGGGGCGCATGCGGAATCGCTTGGAGACCCGAACCCAGTAGTCGTAATCCTCGGCGAGCGCCGCGGCGGGATCGAACCAGCCCGTGCTCTCGAACACTTGGCGCGTAAAGAGGAAACAAGGGCCGACACAGTTGCCGATGATGAGGCGTTGCGGCTCGCGGGGCGCGATCGCGCCGATTCGTTTCCCCTCGTCGTCGATGGCGGTCGCGGCGGCGTAAACGAAATCAGCGCCCCCGCGCTCGAGCTCCCGCGCCATGACCTCGAGGGCGTCCGGGCGATAGAGGTTGTCGTCCGACGTCCAAGTGAGCATTTCGCCGCGCGTCTCGCGGAAGCCGGCGTTCAGCGCGCGCGGCAGGCCGCCGTTTTCCGCGAGACGCACGAGGCGAAGACGCGCGTCGCTTTCCCATCGGGCGAGGATCTCGCCCGTCTTCGGATCGGTGGAGCCGTCGTCTACGACGATGAGTTCGAGGTGGCGCCAAGTCTGCTCCAGACAACTCTCGATCGAGGCGTCGAGATGTCGCGCGCCGTTGTAAGTCGGCAGGACGATGCCGATCAACGGTTTCGGCGTGTCGCTGGCGCTTCGTTTCACCGTGAGGGTTCCACCGCCAGAGGGATAAGCGCCTCCGTGCTTACTCAGTCTATCCCGCGGGCGGAACCTGGGCCAGTGTTTTCTCTCAGAGGGTGTGCGAAAAGCGTGCAACAGCCGCCCTCGGCTGTTGCGTGCCTGGTGCTATGTCACGCCTGGAATGACGGACAAAGAGGGGAGGGCGGGCGTCTCGCCCGCCAACCGCGGGCAGGATGCCCGCGCTCCCTTGCAGCGACCGGCATTGTGTTGACTCCATAAGCAATCTCGCCGGTAAGGCCCAAAGGCTGAACAAGAAATCCGACGCTTCTGGTGTGACGGCTCACTGGCGCTCCCGCCCTTTTTCATGGCTTTCACTGGCAAGGGCGCCGCGGCGAAGCGCCCGCGCCGCATTGCCCAACTGCCCTTTTCATTCGCCCTCTCAGAGGGCCCGTCACAATGGCGCCGGGCCGCTGAGACCCCCGGATTTGTCTCGCAGAGCATGCCCTTCAGCAATCCGCCCGGCTGCGAGCGGACTCAGAGCTCTTGCGCAAGGCCCGTGCCGCGAATCTCATCGAGGGGCGTCGAGGAAGGCGTCCCCGACCCGTGAGCGCCGTGCTGGAGGAGCAGAGCGACATGGGCGTCTTCAGAGGTGGGGGTGACGGCCTCATCGACGTCAAGTGCGAGTATGCGCCCAACGGCCAGCTCGCCGCCCTCATCGACGACAACGGCAACCGATCGGAGTGGACCTACGACGCCCACGGGCGTAAGATATTCGAGGTGAAGGGCCTGAGCGACGACCCGCCCGGCCTCGCCGACCGCGTCGACGGCCCCTCGACCATGACGTGGACCTTCAACGCCGACGGCGCGCTCGCGAGCATGACGAAGGAAGACGGCGCGACGCTGAGTTACGACTACGACGGCGCGAAGCGGCTGACGGCGGTGAAGAAGGGCTCGACGACGCTGCAATCCTTCGAGTACGACGGCGTCGGGCGGCAGACCGAGTCCATGGACACGAACACGACCAGCACGAACTCGGACGACGCGACCGCGACGCGCTACTATGATTCGCTCGGGCGCGGCGTCGAGGAGACCTTGAAGATCGGGTCGGGCGGAACGTTGCGCGCCGTGACGACGGATTACACGGGGGAGCGGCGTTCGAGCCTCGTCTATCCGAACGGGCGGCGCGTGGATTATAGTTGCCACGCGGGCGGCGCGCTCGATACGATCTCGGACAACGGCGCGGGCGGCGATCCCATTGGCGAGTATGATTACATCGGCGGGCGGACGTTGAGGCGCAAGATGCGAAACGGCGTCAATCTCGACTTGCGCGACGGGAGCGGGACGCGCTACGATAGCGCCGGACTGCCGACGCGCTGGGCGCACCTCGACACGAACGAGCAAGGGAGTCCGGTCGTCATCGGCTTCGAGTACGGATATGACTGCGGCGGGAACAAGCTCTACCAGAGATCGCTCCACGACCCGCTGGACTCGCAGCGCTACGCCTATGACTCGGCGGAGCGTCTGGCCGCTTACTCGCGCGGCTGGTTCGGGTCGGGCTTCTTCTCCGCTCGTCGCGGCCATGACCCAGGTCAAGGGGACTTGCGTCTGCCAGGCGGCGCGCCGCTGACACGGGAACATGTGGATTCGCCGCGCGGCGACCGAGAGACTCCACCGCGCCCTCCGCGGTCTACCAAGAGAGCCAAGGCCCGAAGGGCCGCGAGGCAGTAGCCACATCCGTGAGGGCGTGGGTTGGGGGGCTCGGAAAGAGGACGTGGAGGTCCGCAGGATCGACACATCCGGCCGTTCGAAAAGCCGTGCTATGCGAGCCGCACGCGGCCTGACCCTGAGATGATCTTGCCGATCACGTGCGCCGGGAAGCCGATGCGGTTGCAGCGGCGCACGACGGGCGCGGCTTCGTCCTTGGGGACGACGAGGGTGTAGCCGACGCCCATGTTGAAGGCGCCAAACATCTCGGCTTCCGCCACCGGGCCCCTCTCCTGCATGAAGTCGAAGATGGCGGGCCGGGGCCAGGAGGCCGTATCGATCTCGGCGTCGCACGAAGGGGGAAGCGTGCGGTTGAGGTTGCCGGGGATGCCGCCGCCCGTGATATTGGCCATGCCTCTGACGGTGAATCGCTTCATGAGGTCGAGGACGGCGGGGACGTAGATGCGGGTCGGCTCGAGGAGCGCTTTGCCGGCCGTCGCGCCGAGCGCGGCGACGCGGCGGCCAGGCGTGAGCCCCAGGCGCCTGAAAATCGCGCGCGCCAGCGTGTAGCCGTTCGAGTGGATGCCGCTTGATTCGAGCCCGATGACGACGTCGCCCGGCCGGATCTTGCTCCCATCCACAATCGCCTTGCGCTCGACGACCCCAACGCCGAAGCCGGCCAGGTCATAGATGCCCTTTGCGTACATGCCCGACAGCTCGGCCGTCTCGCCGCCGATCAGTTGGCACCCCGCCTGACGGCACCCTTCGATGACGCCGCTGACGACGTCCTCGATCACGCCCGGATCGAGGACCCCCGCGCCGATGTAGTCGAGGAAGAAAAGGGGCTTCGCGCCGAGAACGATGATGTCGTTCACGACCATCGCCACCACGTCGATCCCCACGGTGTCGTGTTTCTTGGCTTGGACGGCGACGAGGAGTTTGGTCCCCACGCTGTCGGTCCCGGCCACGAACAGCGGCTCGCGCCACCGCCCGCGGGGGAATGGGAAGACTCCTCCGAACCCGCCGATATGCGGCAGTCGTTCCTTCAGACGCGCCACGATCGCATCGCTGCGGTCGAGGTCATGACCGGCGTCTTTGTACGTCATCGGCTTCCTGCGTGGCATCTCTTCAATCCCCCATTGTTTGTTCCCAGGTTGGCTCGCGCCAAGCGCATCTGGCTTACATCCCTTCCTTTAGTCCTCCATAATCGCCTTCGTGAAGCTCTCCGGCCTCCCCGCCAGGTAGTCTCCGTTGAAGCATGCGAAGCAATAGGAAGCCGAGTTCGGCATCACCTTGGCCAGACCCTCGATGCTGAGGTAGCCCAACGTGTCGGCGCCGATCTGTTGGCGGATCTCTTCGACCTCGAGATTGGCGGCGACGAGTTCGCCGTAGGAGGGTGTGTCAACCCCATAGTAGCAGGGATGGGCCAAAGGAGGGGCGCTGCTGCGGACGTGCACCTCCGTGGCGCCGGCGCCGCGCACCATCTTGACAATCTTGCCGATCGTCGTGCCCCGAACGATCGAATCGTCGACAACCACGACCCGCTTGCCCTCCAGCATTCCCCGCACGGCGTTGTATTTGACCTTGGCGCCGAAGTCCCGAATGTGCTGGCGCGGTTCGATGAAGGTGCGGCCCACGTAATGGTTTCGGATCAAGCCCAGATCAAAGGGCAGCCCTGACTCGCGGGAATAGCCGATGGCGGCGGGCATGGCCGAGTCGGGGACCCCGAGGACCAAGTCGGCGTCGGCGGGATGTTCGCGCGCCAGTTCCCGTCCGAGGTCGGCGCGAATCTCGCAGATGCTCTTTCCCGAGGCGCTCACGCTGTCGGGCCGCGAGAAGTAGATGTTCTCGAAGACGCAGAAGGCCGGGCGCGAGCGGGCGAATGGGGTCTGACTCGACATGCCCTCGGAGGAGAAAGTCACGATTTCGCCCGGCTCAACCTCGCGCACGCGATGGGCGCCGAGGATGTCCATGGCGCATGTTTCCGAGGCCAGGATGTAACCGCCGTCGCCGAGCTCGCCGATCTCCAGTGGGCGAAAACCGTGAGGGTCGCGGAAGGCCAGCAGTCGGTCCGGCGTAAGAAGCACAATCGAGTAAGCGCCCTTCAAGCGCATCAGCGACAGGAGCAGCGCTTCGTCAAAATCGGGCGAGCTGGTGTGGGCGACCAGATGCAACAGAATCTCGCTGTCGGTCGATGTCTGGAAGATCGCCCCCCGCTTCTCCATCTCCCGGCGCAGCTCGTCGGCGTTCGTCAGGTTGCCGTTGTGCGCGATGGCCAGCGAGCCGCCGTGGTACCTGGCCAGAAGCGGCTGGGCGTTGTGGGGGTGGGTCGATCCGGTCGTCGAGTAACGCACATGGCCGATCGCCATGTGGCCGCGAAGCGCCTCGAGGTCTGGCTCGCCGAAAACGTCGGCCACGAGGCCGGGCGCCTTGTGCAGCCTCACGCGCCGGCCGTCGCTGGCCGCGATCCCCGCGCTTTCCTGACCGCGATGCTGCAGGGCGTAAAGCGCAAGATAGGCGAGTTTGGCCGCTTCTGGCGCGTTGAAAACCCCGACAACGCCGCACTGTTCCCCGGTTCGATCCTTCGTCGCCGCCAAGGTCATGCCCTCCTGTTCTCACCCGCTTCCGCGACCCTCTAGGGCCGCCCGCGCAGGCTCGCAACGAGGCATTTGCGAGCGAGGGCAAGACGCCCCGCCGCGTCACCGCAGCCTGCCGAGCACTCGTCGTCCCTAATATACACGCGGGCCGCTCTCCCGCCAAGGGAACATTTCCGAGGCGTGGTAGAGCCCAGGCACATGTTGACCCGCCCCCGGTTCGGGGGCTGCGGTGTTTGGGGCTGCGGGGTCTGAGCCAACTGCGCCGGATCTGGCCTCGCCGCCGCAGGCGGCCCGGTCCGCGTGAAAGGAGCCTGGAATCCGAAAAGCGCAGACATTGAGAGGCCTCCTGGGGTAGAAGACGGTTGGCAAACCACTCTTCCCCCCGCGAAAGGAGACCCTTCGCTGTGTGCGCCATTCCACACGGGCAGATGATGCGCGCCAAAGACAAGAAGTATTGCATCCGTCTGGAGATGGTCATATTCGCCAGGACTCATGGCGTGCGCCCCGCCATGGCGCGATTCGCCTGCGCCCGCAACACGGTGCGCCTCTGGCTGAAACGCTTCGAGGAGGGCGGCCCGTCGAATCTCCACGACCGCTCGCGCGCC
>Ga0315274_10002288_pt1 | contig 29020 bp, 21 predicted proteins | sample YL17G02_20_MG_FD_203700 | JGI IMG/M metagenome (GOLD analysis project Ga0315274, IMG submission 203700) | Sediment microbial communities from Yellowstone Lake, YNP, Wyoming, USA - YL17G02_20 | ecosystem: Environmental > Aquatic > Freshwater > Lake > Sediment | place: USA: Wyoming | collected...
TCCACACGCCAGGGAAAGAGAAGTGACATGGGGTCTGTGTTTCTGCATACGGATCTTCCTCTCCCTACTCTGTGTCCTCCAACCTCTCCCACGCTTCCTTCTTCGTCATCTTCCTCACCGCCACAATCTTCGCCTTCGCATCCCCTCGAAAGGACAGCCTGCCCTCTTTGTGCTCCCACAGGTAGACGGACAGTTTGTGAACTCCGACGAGTTCCGCAAAAGCCGCCTGAGACAGCCGCAATCTCTCCCGAATCGAGCGGACCATCTTCCCCGTGATTCGTGCCTTCTCGACCTCTTCGTCAGCGGTCTCCCTGATCGCCTTCGGCTGTTTCGCTGCTTCTCGGAGGAGTCGCTTGTTGTCTCGCTCCAGTTCACCCATTCGGCGTCGGAGTTCGGCAATGGCTCTTTGATGGGATGCACTGGCCTTCCGAAGGTCAGCAGTGGCTGCTTTCACTTCTTTCCGTGCAAGGCGTTGGATCTCGGATTTCAGAATCCTCTCAATGCTTGGCATGGTCGCCTCCTTAACGTTGTTTCTCAGTCATCCATCTCACGATGGCTCGTCGCGTCCTCGTCCACCCAGTCCTCTTCTTCCCACGTCGTGCCCTTCCTGCCAAGAACTTTCCGGGTCGGACCAGGGCTGTAGAATCCGCACGATTTCGGGCCATAGCAGAATGTCTCGAAACGGTATCGCTTCTGGGTCGGGTTCCAGTGGTCCACGATGATCTCGACCGCCATGCGGCAACCCCAGATGCAGGTCCGGCACTTCGTATCGTAGGTTCGAGCAGCCAGTCGGCGATGACCACGCTCTCGGTAAACGGTCAGTTCGGGAGGAGGACCATGCCAGGGAGGAGGCGAGACGTTCGAGTCGCCGCGTTCGACGACTCCCAATCCGCTTGCCTTGTAGAATCCAGCCGATTCCTTCCGTGAATCTTCTACTGGCTGGGCCACACCAGAAACCTTGTCGCCGACTTGCAACCCGTGTCTGGATTGGGCGGCTTTGCCGATCCCCACGGAAAACTCCTCTTGCCTGCCGTCGAGGGTCCCGTGGAGTCGGAGAACGTAGCCAAGATACGTGTGGGAGCGTTCATCAAACGACCGCATCAGTCGGATGCGTGGCTGAACGGAGAGAATCTCGCCTTCCCATTGAACCTTTGCCATAATCCGCCCCCTGGCTCAGCCCACAAGCGGTCCTACCCCGCCAGACCCATCGGTCTACGATCTCGTACTCTCCTGGAGTCTCTTTGCTACCTCCGCTTTCCTCACCGAATGCGACCTCCTCGCATGCCGCGGTCGGAACCCGCAGTGAGATCCCTCCGCCCAGAACCTGGGGTCCCGGCATCTCGCCTGCCGTTCGCGCCATACTGGCGCTGCTTCTCGCGGCGTATTCCGCCCCCCGATTCCGGCGCTTTTTGAGAGGTCATTCGCTTTGGGGGGCTGGGAGGTCTCCTCCGATTCGGAAGATGTCGCCGCCGCTCTTTGTTCCGTTTGTGGCGTCGTACACCATGCTCATGTAGTCGGTTGCGGATGGCGCGTAGATGGAGAGTGGCGCGGTGGGGAAGTTGTAGTGGAAGGGCCACTGGTCCACCACGTCCCATATGCGGTTCGGGCCGGTGCTGCTGATGATGAAGCCTTCCTGATACCAAGGACCGGATCCGCCGGGCGGGGTGGGAGGCTTCCAGCTGCTGTTCCATTTCTCGGAGTAGGTGTGATAGACGTAGGACTTGAGGGGCCAGCCGTGCTCGGGCGGGGGCGTGAAGGGGTCGTTCATGTCGGTGGAGGCAATGTAGGCGACGGGTGTGGAAAGCATGAAACAGAGAGCGATGAAACTGCCGCTTGGCAAGGGAAGACTGGTGTGGTCTACGGCGTAGCTTTCGATGGCTGTGGCCAGGGCGCGCAGATCGGACCTGACGCGTGAGATCTTGGACCGGGTCTGGGCTTCGAGGAAATTCGGGACGGCGATGGCTGCGAGGATGGCGATGATGGCCACGACAATCAGGAGCTCGATGAGCGTGAATCCTCGCTGTGATCTCCTCGACAGAGGGGGCGTCCCCTCTTGCCGCTCACGGCTTCCAATGGTCCGCCGAGTTTCAGACTTCAGGGTTCTCGTGTTCATCCCTTGTTCCTCCTTACCCCCCGCGAGGGGAAATGCCCGCGGTTTCCGCCGCTTCTCCCGAGAGAATCTTGTCCTCGCCCTGACTTCATACGTGGCCTGAACGGATTCTTTCCACGATTTCGGAGAAATCTTTCCCTTTGGGCATGAGGAACAGACATCGCCCGGCACTTCGCTCCGCCCACAACTCGCCCAACGTCCGCTTCTCCCTTGAATCGGCGTTCGTCCAGTCCTTTTCGTTCTTGTACTCGACCACCAGAACCCGCCCGTCCCTCAGTTTGCAGACAAAGTCCGGGTAGAACTTGTCGGTCGCCGTCTGGAGCCAGAACGACTTATCCCAGTTTCTCTCGATGTTGCGGACCCAGAAGTCCACTTCTTCCATCGAGTCAAGGAACGAGGCGCACTCGAACTCCTCCCCGTCGTTCTTCAGATTGCCGACAACAGGGTAGTAGTGTTTGGGAAACGGGTGCGGACCGTTGTAGCGAAAATGGTAGGGATAGTCATAGGGGCCGTATGAAAAGCATGTGTCGGGACTGACGACGAGAGGCGTCATACAGTCCGGGGATAAGAACGTTTGAAAGGCTCTTGCTCTGGCCGAGATGCGATGCGCTTTGATCTTGTTTTCCACGGCGTCGCGGAGCCGATAGCAGTGCAGCCCAAGGTCGGACAGCGGAATGCCCCGAGCGTCCGTGAGATACAGGACAAGGCTCGTGAGGAAAATCGCCTTGTCCTCCGGCTCGACATCATGGGCCGCTATGTTCTTCGCCAACCACGAGACCAACCGCGTCATGTCCCAGTCTTCTCTTGCCGCCAAGCGGGCTAAGTGCCTTTGCAGATCAGGAAGGTAGGCCCATTTCACCTGCCCTTGGGGTGTTACTGTGATTTCCCCCCTGGCGCCGTCCGGCTGCGAGAGCGAGAATTCCGAGCCGGCCATCTCTGCGTTACACTCTCTCAGGAACCACGGAACCTCGGAAAGATGCGTTTCCTCGAACACCTCGAAGATGTCCCCTTGTTTCACCAGCAAGAGGGGCACGTCGAACCGCTCCCGCCGCTCCGACGCGCTTTGCCGTATCGCCCGTCCCGCTCTGGACTCCAGCACCATTCGCCGCACGGCGTCCTTGCTCGCTTGAGTGCCACAATGATCTTCGAGCTCCTCACGGACGGGGTCCGGTATGGGCGCCAAAGCGGTCAAGGTTTTTGTTGCTTCATCCACGGTCACCACGCGCCGCGCCGCCTGGGACAAGGGCGTATCGAGCCGGAAATCAGCGACCCGAACGGAAGGGGCTCGTACCGTCTCAAACATCGTCCCGCCGAACATATCATCTTGGTCTGGTCCATCCGCCCGCACAATGAGGTCCGCCGCCTCCTGCCGCTCGAAGCCGTTCTGAACCAGCGCCTCGGTCAACGCTTCCGCCGCCTCCGCGAAGCGCGCCGACGCCGCGAAAGCGTAAGCATGGTTCAGGTCGTCCTGGTGTTTCCGCTTGGCTTGCGGCAGGCGCATGATCCGCCCCAGAATCTGCTCCACCGCGGTTCTCGAACCCAACTCCGCAACCGTGCACAGGACGTAGGCGAACGGGCAGTCCCACCCCTCTTTCAGTTTCTGCACCGTGATGATGTACCGCACGGGGCACTCCGGCGACGCCAGGTTAACCCCCTCGATCTCGTCCCGCGCGCCCGTTGCCACCTTCACCTGTTCCTCGGGGATTTTCCGCTCCTCCAGGAGGAAACTTCGCAGCACGTCCACCGTGACCGAAGGGCGGTCCTTCCACTCCGGCTGCGCCTGCAAGAGCATGATGGGCCGGATATACTCCTCCGTTTCGCGCAGTTCCTTCCGGCAAGCCTCCTCCAACCCGTCGCGAACCCGCACCGCGTCAACCACTAGCTCCTTCCAGCTCGGCCGGGCTTCCAGGATGATCGGCAACTTCACCATCGCGTCGGACGCCAACTCCGCCGCCGAAACCGTGCAGATGATGTTGCTCGGAGGGTTTTCCGGGTCCGAGGCGTCCACGTTCGGCGTTGCCGTGAACTCCAGAATGCACGACGGCGCGAAGCGGGCCAACGTCGCGAACGACAGCGAAGTCCGCGCGTTATGCGCCTCATCCACAATGACCACCGGACGCCGCAGCCGCAGCACGTTCGACAGCGACCGCAAAGGCTCGCCGTTCTCGAAGCGCTCCAAATCCTCCAGCGTCTCCGACGGCAAGTCGGAGAAGTGCCCCATCAGATGCCCCGAGTCTTCGTACACCCGGCGGCCCGTCGTATCCTCCACGCGGAACGCCTGCACGGTGGAAACAATGATCACCGTCGCGCCGTCCAGCGCCGCGCGGCTCACGCGGAGCGCCTCTTCAACGTCCAACACTTCCACTTCGCCCAAACTCCGATCCACGGCTTGGCGGTACGGGTGCCGCCGGTCGCGCAACGCCCGAAGCGTCTGTTCGCGGATGGTGTTCGACGGCGCAAGCCACAGCGCCGCCGCCCGGTCGGCCCGAAGGAACTCCCGCGCGGCGATCCCCACGGCGTGGGACGCCACCACCGTCTTGCCGCCGCCCGTGGGAATCCGGACGCAGCAGTACGGCAGGCCCGGCAGTTCCCGGACCGCGTTATACGGCTGCGCGCGCCCCACCGTCTCCTTTGTCGTCAGCACAAAGGCCGTATCGGGGTCCCCGTGCCGCAGGCAGTTGGCGAGGAACGCGCGCAGCGCGTCCAGGGCGCGACTCTGGTATAACTTGAGCTCGAACACGCTACTCGGTCCTCACTTCGTAAGGGATTTGCCGGAAGGCAACGCCCTTCTCCGCAAGGCGTTTCGACGACAGGCGGCACGCCGTGCCGTAGATCACGCGCCGCCCGTCGTGCGGAGGAAGATGGGCCAAGGCGTCCCGCGTCAGGACTTTCCGCCGCCCGGGGACTTGTCTTTCAGGATGCCGTTGTAGAGAAGATAGACCCCGACGCCGCGCACCGCGCCGAGAAACGGCGAGTTCAGCCGCGCGTTCTTCGGCAGCGGCTCTCCCGTCTCGATGAAGAAGACGTGCCGGGCCAGGTCCGCGAAGCGCACTTCGTCCGTTATCTTCCCGTCCGCCGTGAACAACGCCGCGCCCAAGCGGCAGTACCGGAAGCCGTCGCCAATACCCACGACATCATCACCGCTACGATGATTCCTGAAACCTTCCGTTGCCCGTTTGAGGCGCTCATGTGTTACTCTGGAACAGACAGTCGGGTCCATCTCTATGAGCACAAATCGACGCTGCCCTCCGTCTTCCTCATTGAGCTGCATAACCGCCTCTGCCGTTGTTCCAGATCCCGCAAAAGAATCAAGGTACACGCCGTCCAAGGAATCGTCGCCGTTGACTACCATTGCCAGGAGGTACTTGATAAGAGCGACGGGCTTAGGGTTCGGGAAGCGCTTGTCACCGAAGACGCCCTCAATTTCCCAAGTGCCTTCTTGGTTGAATGGACCATTCATAATGGAGATTGGCTTCGCCATTCTTATTCTTCCTCGTTCGTCCCTCAGGTACTGTTTGAAACGGACGCTCCACCTCCCCTTGCTCTTCCGGAAAACAACTTCATCCCGCGCAATAGCCGCCTCAAGTCTGGATCGTTCCCATATCCACTGCTTGTCTGGCCATATCTCCTCCCCTCCATGTTGGACTGGATAGACGAGATTGGGCCTGTCATCTTTGCTTCGCGTCGCGAGAGGCTGAGTTACAAAACCGCCTCGAGTTTCATACTTGTCGTCCCTTCCCTTGTACTCCTTCATCTTCTCCTCACCTAGAGGGGCCTCAATCGTGTCGATTGGGTTTTTCGAATAGCAAAGGATGTATTCGTGAACGTTTCCGAAGCCTTTCGTCATCGCCCCCGGACCATACTTGTTCTTCCAGATTATGGTCTGAACCCAATTCTCTTGTCCAAACACCTCATCCATCAACAGCCTAAGATCAAACGCTTCGTTGTCGTCAATTGAAATGAATATCAAACCCTGTTCAGTCAGGAATTCCCGAAGCAGCGCCAATCGGGGGTGTATCATGCAAAGCCATTTGTCATGGCGCGAAAGATCGTCCCGGCCAACTGCCTCACCCAACCATTCGCGCATTTCGGGGCTGTTGACGGCGTCGTTGTAAACCCACCCTTCGTTCCCGGTGTTGTAGGGCGGATCAATGTAGATGCACTTGACCTTCCCGGCATAGCAGGGCAGCAGGGCCTTGAGCGCCTCCAGGTTGTCCCCCTGCACCAGGAGGTTCCCGCTCCCCGCCTCCCCAACCGACAACTCCGGGTCGCACCGCAAGAGCCGGAACGGAACCTTCCGGTGCCAGTTCACCACCGCCTTCTTCCCGATCCATTCCAACGTCGGCATAGCGCCCTTCTCCGCTCCAAACAGGCTCCCCACCAAAATCGCAGGAAACCCCACCACGCGCAACGAAAGAAAACGTTCCCAAAACCAGGGACAAAACCAAAACCAGGCAAAAGCGGCAAAACCAGGTGCACGTCATGGTTTCGTTCATAGACCATAACCCGCTCCCGGTCCAAGGGATCCGCGGAGGTCTCGGCGCCGCTTGGCCTAGGAGGTCTGACCCTCGCGCCTGGCCACAGCGTCCAACGCTTGTCTCCGCCTTCTGCTCATACGCGCCGCCAGCCAGCCTACGGATGTCCTGTCCGCTGCGTCGCGCGGATTGAGTTGCAGCCCCTGAGCACGTAAGTCCCAGAAAATCAATGGCACCCCCGGCGCGATTTGAACGCGCGACCTACGGATTAGGAATCCGGCGCTCTATCCAACTGAGCTACGGGGGCGTAGCGGCGATGCTATGGGGCTTGCCCCACCGTGTCAAGACCTCTTTCCAGCCTTTCCTGCCTTCCGTTTCCGCCGTTCCCTCGGCGGGATAGGGCGCTCGGAATGACGACTCCCGAATGCCCGCGGAAACGCCCAGAAGAGGGAAGGGCAAGCCGGCCGGAAGGCGGCGAGAACAGGCCGGGGCATTCGACTTCCGCGGGGACAAGTCTCTCGGCTCATGATCGATCCGCCGTCTCCGGTCCCGGGTCCCCGGTCCCTGTCGGCCCCTGACCCCTGATCCCTGACCCCTGATCCCTGACCCCTGACCCCTGATCCCTGACCCCTGACCCCTGATCCCTGACCCCTGACCCTTGATCCCTGCCCCCTGACCCCTGATCCCTGACCCCTGATCTCTGACTCCCTCAGGGTCCCACGCGGATAAGGTTCCCCACGCTGGACGCGCCATTCGTCGGATCGTAGCGAGGGTACTGCCAAGGCACGGGATCGCGGTCGGGGCCGTTTCCCTGGAGGATCCATTGGCAGTAGCGTCCCTCGAGATTGTCCCCCTCGAAGAAAACGACTTCCTCGGGATTGAGGAGGTCGAGAGCCGCGGCGTAATGGTAGGTTGGGGGCGAGACGTGATTGAGCGGGTCCTCAAGAGAGGCGAAGGGATCGTGGGGAAGACTCGCAACGTAAGCCACCGGCGTGGTGAGGGGCTTGAGACGGATGTGGTTGGGGAGACCGGAATCCCAAGGAGACGCCGTCTCGAGGAACGGACTCGGGTAGTTCTCCGGGGGATAATTGTTGGAGTCGACGCGGTAGGCCTCGATTGCCACGCCGATGGACCACAGGTCCGAAAAGGAGCGGCTGACCTTGGATCGGGTTTGCGCTTCAAGGAGGTTGGGCACGGCGATGGCGGCGAGAATCGCGATGATGGCCACCACGATCAGGAGCTCGATTAGGGTAAAGGCGGCCCGAGGCGGCCCGAAGGCGGCCCGAGGCGGCCCGAAGGCCCGGCGGCCCTTGGCAAGAGAAGTCGATTGCATGGGACTATTTCCTTTCTCGCGGGTTTTTCTCGACCCTTTGCTTCCGCTTCGAGGTCGACCCCATTTCATGCTCCCCGCGCGGCCAGTTGTCAACCCTCTGCGGGCGCTTGGGGGGTCGCCTTGGCCCTAAGCCCCTCGCGCCGAGGAATGATGTAGCGGTCGATGAGGGCCACGAGGGCGTTCATGATGACGATGGCGAAAGAGACCCCTTCAGGGTACCCGCCAAAGAAACGGATGAGGAAGGTCAAGATGCCGCAACCGATACCGAAAACCAGCATGCCGGGAGGGGACATGGGAGAAGTGACGTAATCGGTTGCCATGAAGAAGGCGCCGAGGAAAAGTCCTCCGGCGAGAAGATGGAAAGCCGGATTCGCCGTCACCTCGGGCTTGATCGCCCAGGCGATCGTCGACAAGAGCCCCATCGTTCCGATGTAGGCAACGGGGATCTCCCAGCGAATGATCCTCCGCCCGATGAGGAACAGGCCCCCGATCAGGAGGAGCAGCGCCGACGTCTCGCCGAGGCTCCCGCCGATGTTGCCGAGAAAGAGGTCGCGTATCGCGAATTGCGCTTCCAGGGCTTTGACTCCCGCGGCGGGCGTTTCCGCGGCGGCCAGGATTCCGAGCGGAGTGGCGGCCGTCACGCCGTCGGCGTTCATGAGGGCCGTTGCGGGGAAAAAGCGGGGCGCCGGCCAATGGGTCATGCGCGCGGGCCAGGCGATGAGGAGAAAAATCCGGGCGACCAGGGCCGGGTTGAAGGGATTCGCCCCGAGCCCGCCGAAGACGTGCTTGGCGACGATCATGGCGACGAAGGCGCCCGCCAAGACGAGCCACCACGGGACGCTGCTCGGGAGGTTCATCGCCAGGAGAACGCCGGTCAGAATGGCGCTGCCGTCCGCCAGCGTGCGGAGAACGCGGGGTTTTCCCGCCATCCGCAGACACATGGCCTCAAAGGCGAGACACCCGCCTACGGCCCAGAACGCGACGCGCAGAGCGTCGAGCCCGAAGAAGACCACCGCGCCCGCCAACGCGGGCAGAAGGGCGGCCAGAACGTGGTACATGGCCGACTCGATGGACTTGCCCGAGCGGATGTGAGGCGAAGAGGAAAGAATGAGCGAAGGCGTGTTCGGGTCGGTCATTGTCGCGCCTATGAGCCCTTCTTGCTCAGTTTCATCTTCCCCAGTCGGATCCACTGCACCAGGTTGCGGTGCGAGGGACAGACGTACTCGCATGATCCGCATTCCATGCAGTCCATGATGCCCAGTCGCTTGACGCCATCCAGCGCGTCGTGGGCCGACAGAGTGCCCAGTTGCGAGGGCATCAGTCCCATCGGGCAGGCGTCCACGCATCGCCCGCACCGCACGCAGGCCCGTTCGGCGCGATGGGCGACTTCCTCGGGAGTCAAGACCACCAGTCCGGAAGTGCCTTTGACCACCGGCGCGTCGGCGTCGCGCTGCGCTTTGCCCATCATCGGTCCGCCCATGATGAGTTTGCTGCCCGGCGCCGGCGAATAGCCGCAAGCGTCGAGCAAGACCTGGAAAGGCGTTCCGACGCGCACGAGCAGGTTCTTCGGCTCCGGGACGCCGACGCCCGCCACGGTCACCACGCGCTCGACCAGGGGCTTGCGGCGCCAGACGGCGTCGCTGATGGCGGCGCACGTGCCCACGTTCTGCACCACCACGCCGACGTCCATCGGCAGCCCGCCGCTCGGCACGGTCCGTCCGAGCACGGCCGAGATAAGCTGCTTTTCCCCGCCTTGGGGGTACTTGGTCTTGCACGTGACGACACCCACCTCGCCGAGGGCGGCTGCGGCGGGATCCTCGTTCTCGACGGCGCGGCGCATGGCCTCAATCGCCTTGGGTTTGTTGTCCTCGATGGCGATGATCGCCTGTTTCACGCCGAGAATCACCATCGTCGCGCGAAGGCCGCTCAGCACCTCGCGGGGCCACTCGAGCATCACGCGGTAGTCGGCCGTCAGGTACGGTTCGCATTCGGCGCCGTTGACCAGGAAGACGTCGATCTTCTTCTCGGGAAGCGGGCTCAGTTTGACGTGACACGGGAAACCCGCTCCCCCCAGGCCGACAATCCCCGCCGCTTTGACGGCTTCGAGGTATTCCTTGCCTTTGGCGGGATCGGGGACGCCGGGACGGGCGTTGAGGTCGATCGAATCGTCCCAGGCGTCCCGTCCGTCGTTGTCTATGACGACGGTCTCACAGCGCGGCCCGAGAGGATGGGTGTGAAAGGCGATCCTGTTCACCTTGCCGCTGACGGAGGCGTGAACGGGGGCGCTGATGAAGGCGTCGGACTGGCCGATCATCTGGCCCGCCCTCACTGGGTCGCCTCGCTTGACGAGGGGCTTGCACGGCGCCCCGGTGTGTTGGCTCAGGGGAATGAAAACCTGCTTCGGGGGGGGAAGGACCTCGATGGCCTTGTCGGCCGTGATCTCTTTAAACTCCGGCAGGCGGATCCCCCCGCGGGAGAAGGTCTTGACCCCCCCGCATCGGCCCCGCCGACGTGCAGCCCGCGCGATCAGACTCACCGTCCCCTCCTTGTGGTTGACTTCGTCCGATCGGCGTCCGGATCGCGGCTTGGGCGCCGCCTCATCGGCCGGGCCGACACTCGGCCTCCGCGCTTCGCGGTCTTCGAGTTGTTCTCAGTTCCCGGACGCTTCCGAAGAATCCCCCCGCCGGGCGATGAGGTAAAGGGCATTGCCCAGCCCCGATGCCGCCAGGAGCCGGCCGTAGATCCGCGCCGCGGCGCGGCGCAGGGCGCCGCCGACCCCCGTGCCGCTTGCCGTTCGCAGGAGGAGCGTTTCGAAGCCACGCGTTTGAAAAAGCGTTCGGAGGCTCTGCATCGTGTGAAACAGGAAATGCCGATCAGGTTGAATCATGTTCCATCGCGACCCGCACAGGCGCCGGCGCAAAGAATGGGCATTGGGTGTCTGCAGCGCCAGGACCCCGCCAGAACGCAACCATCGCCCGACGCGCTCCGGCAGAAGCAGCGGGTCCGGGATATGCTCGATCACGTCGAGGGCGAGGACCACGTCAAGACTCTGCTCCTCGATTTCGGCGCTCTCGAGGGAGCATCCCAGCACTCTCTCATGGCCGAGGAGATGCTCGGCGGCCCGGCGCAGGGGGGGGCTGGGCTCGATGGCCTGCACGTCCCACCCCGCATCGAGAGCCGCTCGGGACAACCCCCCCGTTCCACAGCCGATTTCGAGCAGACGTCCCGGCGGCGACACAAACCGATGGAGTCGCGCCAAGTGCGACTGATAGTAGGCGGTTCGTCCTTTCCTTTCCTCCTGGCTGAGAAGATCCCGGGCCGCTCCCCCTCCTTCGGCGTAGGCCCGGTTCGGGTCCGGGAAACGCGCACGACCCGCCCGCCAGAGGAAGCCGCAATGCCGGCACGTCCGGTACTCGGGCCCCAGACGGAGCTCGTGTCGCACCTTCCGTCCGCCGCAGATCGGGCATTCCCCTCCATCACCCTCGGCGCCTGTCCGAATCATCTCGTCGCCATGCTCCGTGTTGTGCAGACCGCGCCCGCGCCAAGTGGGAACGGCTCTGGGGAGGGGTCAGGTCCCATCGCCCCCGCCGACCCCAACGGCCGCGCCGACCGCATCGGCCCCGCCGACCGCTGCCGCCGCGCTTCTTTCCTCCTCCGGCGGTCTCAGCACGATGGCGTGCGTGGGGCACTGGCGGGCGCATTCGCCGCACCCATTGCACAGTTCCGGCCGGATGTGGGAATAGAAGTTCTCCACCTTGATCGCCCCCGTGGGACAGTTGCGCTCGCATTTGCCGCAGCCCAGACAGCCCACCGTGCAGTACTTGCGGACAATGGCGCCCGTATCCTCAGACTGGCAGGCCACCCAGATGCGCTGGTTCGCCCCCATCATTTCGATGCACTGGCGGGGACAGACCTTGGCGCACACGCCGCAGCCAACGCACTTCTCCTCGTCGATCCGCATGAGCCCGTCGACGATCTCGATGGCGTCGAACGGGCAGGCTCGAGCGCACGTGCCGAGGCCCAGGCAGCCAAAAGGACAGACTTTGGGACTCGAGGACGTGATATGAACCGCCGCACAGTCGGCAATCCCTTCGTACGATCCGGTCCGGGCCGCGCAGTCGATCGTGCCGCCACAACGCAGGCGAGCCAGTTTCTTCTCGGCCACCTTGCGTTCCACGCCTAGAGCCTCGGCGATCAGGTCGGCGGTGGCGTCGCCGCCGACGGGGCAGGCGGCCTCGAGGTCCAGATTGCCGGCAAAGCCCTCGGCCAAGCCCCGGCAGCCGGCGAACCCGCAAGCCCCGCAGTTCGTGCCGGGCAAGATCTCCACGAGGTCTTCGACGAGCGGGTTCTCCTTCACGGCGAATTTTCTTGAGGCAATCAGAAGCAGGATCCCCACGCCAAGTCCCAAGCCGGCCAAAAGCGCCGTGGGGTATAGGTATACGCTCATAGGCGATCTCTCACTTCCATGACCCGGCGCGGCGCAATCATTCCTCGAGCGCGCCGCCAACGCCGCGTCTTCGCCGACTCTCGGCCCCTAGACCATGAGCCGGCAATCCACAATAGCACAATCCGCGCGACTCCCCAAGGAATATGACACGGCAGGAGTATGACACATCTATGTCGCGCACCCGAGTATGACACGGCAGGAATATGACACGGCGTTGCGAGACGCCGGGGCCCACACGTGAGGCGCCGTTCTCCGTCCTTCGCGCTCACGCTCGTTCACGGTCGAGGACCCACCGGGCGGCATCAGCCAGACTTGAGGCGATGAAGTCCGGCTCAACCTCGAATTCGCCGTCCCCGCCCGCGTGTCCGGTCCGTACGAGGATTTTCGTCATTCCCAGACGCCGGGCCGCTTCGAGGTCGCTGGTCTTGTCGCCGATGCAAACGCTGCGGGAGAAGTCGATGTTCAGGTCCCGCCGCGCCCGCTCGAAGAGCGCCGAGCCCGGTTTGCGGCAGGCGCATTTTTCTCCGAGACCGTGCGGGCAGAAGTAGATCCGGTCGATCGTGACGCCGAAGGAGGCGAGAGAGCGGAACATGGCGCGGTTCACCTGGTAGAAATCTTCCATGGTGAAGTACCCCAGCCCGATGCCCGCCTGGGTCGTCACAATGACGATCCGGTAGCCCATGTCGGCAAAGCGCCGCATTCCCTCCCCGGCGCCTGGAAGGAGATCGAAGCGGTCGGGCTCGTGCAGATACTCGATCTCCCGGTTGATCGTCCCGTCGCGATCGAGAAAAACCGCGGGTGAGGATTTGGCCGGCGGCGCGTCCAGAGAGACGCACATCTCGGCGCCGGTCGTATCGGCCCGGCCGACCTCGCCAGACCGAATGCGCTCGATGATCTCCGTGGTGGACAGGGGGATCTCGATGTCGATGCGACGCGCCTCGCCGCCGTAGCGCTCGACCACTTCAGTCGATGTCAGCCCCGGCTTCTCGTAGTCGCCCGCTTTGACATACAGGTCCGGCTGAATCAGTTCGATGTTGCGGGCATTTCTCCGCTCGGAGAAGAGAAAGACGTAATCCACCGCCTCGAGGGCGGCGACGAGTTCCGCGCGCTGCCGTTCGGCAACGATCGGGCGGTCGGGCCCTTTGTAGCGCCGGACGGAGTCGTCCGTGTTGATTCCGACGACCAGAGCGTCGCACAGGGCGCGAGCGCGCTCGAGGAAGTTGGCGTGGCCTGCGTGGAGCAGGTCATAAGCGCCGGACGTGAAGCCAACGGTCTGTCCCTTTGCGCGCAACTCGCGGCAGATCCGCGCCACTTCGTCGCGATCCAGGAGCTTGTCGGCGATCCGGGGCATAGAGCGTGTCGGCGGGCGGGGGAAGGAACGCCCCCCTGCGTCGGCAAGGCAACCGCCCGCGCCCCGCTCGACTAAGGCAGGGGCGCGGTCAGTCCTACCGTCTGAAAGCGCCGTACCTGGAGGAGGTCTGGTGCATGAGATCGATCGACTCGAGTTGCTTGCCCGTGCCGAGCACGATGGCCGTCTCGGGGTTCTCGGCCACTCGCACGGGCAGACCGGTTTCACTGGAGAGCAGGGTGTCCAATCCGCGCAGCTGGGAGCCTCCCCCTGCCATGGTGATGCCGACGTCAAAGATGTCGCTGGCCAGTTCCGGGGGCGTCCGTTCCAGCATCGTCTTGACCGCGTCGACGATGGCGGCGATCGGCTCGCGCAACGCTTCGCGGACTTCCTCGGAGGAGATCTCAATGGTCCGCGGCAGACCGGCCACCAAGTCGCGCCCCTTGATCGTGAGTTTCTTCTCCTCAGCCAGAACGTCGGCCGAACCGATACGGATCTTGATCTCCTCGGCCGTGCGCTCGCCGATCATCAGGCGGTACTTGCTCTTAATGCTCTGAATGATGGCCGAGTCCATCGCGTCGCCCGCGACCCGAACCGACTTGCTGACCACAATGCCGCCCAGCGAAATGACGGCCACTTCCGTCGTCCCGCCGCCGATGTCGAGAATCATGCTGCCGGCCGGCTCGGTGACGGGAAGTCCCGCGCCGATGGCGGCCGACATGGGTTCCTCGGTCAGGTAAACGTGGTGGGCGCCCGCTTGGAGGGAAGCCTCTTCGACCGCCCGCCGCTCGACCTCCGTGATTCCCGACGGCACGGCCACGACAACCCGTGGCAGCACGACGGGAGAGAACGTTCTCCGCCCCGAGCGCACCTTGCGGATGAAGTACTTCAACATGTCCTGAGTGACTTGGAAATCGGCGATCACGCCGTCGCGCATCGGGCGGATCGCCGTAATGCTGCTCGGGGTGCGGCCGAGCATGCGTTTGGCCTCGGAACCTACGGCCAGAATCGTGTGGTTCCGGGTGTCAATGGCGACCACGGAGGGCTCGCACAGCACAATGCCTTCACCCTTGACGTATACGAGCGTGGTGGCCGTGCCGAGGTCAATGCCGATATCCAGTGTGAAAAGGCTGCTCCAGAAACCCATGAGATCCCCGCTCCTTTGCCGCCTCCAGCGAGTTCCGCCCCCCGCGAGTTCCGCCGCTAGCGAGGCGGGCAACTCCTCCTCGTCCGAGTCCTATCGAGACGCCCTCCCCGCCTTCTCCCGCGAAACCAGCCGTCCGTTGCCGTCCGGGAAGGGATCCGTCGCAACGCAGTCTCGGGATTCCCGTGGCGTGCGGCGCAAAAGCGGCACACCGGCGCGTTGACAGTTTCGGTCAAGGACCGTGCTTTGTCAATTCCAAAACCGACGGGCCAAAGCCGAGGGGCAAAGACCGGGCCGTTTGAGTTGGAGCGTTTTCGTGCCGGAATGAACCGAGCGCTTGGCGATGGGGGATTACTTAAGTTCTCTATGCGGGGTGTGGACCTTCTCGAATCTGCAGTATTTCTTCAACTGGAGACGGTCCGCCGTGTTGCGCCGATTCTTTGTGGTCATATACCGTGAAACGCCCGGCTGATTGCTCTCGCGACACTGCGTGCACTCGAGGGTCACGAGAACGCGGTTAGCGACTTTCGCCATGTACCTGACCTCCTCGGAAGTTGGCGGGGCCCGTCCACCCGGGAAGTCCCAAGTGGAGCATTCTCAACATTTTACGACGCCCCAACGTGGGCGGCTTCCTGCGCGCCTCTTCCGGCGAAGCGCACGTAGAAGGCGCGCACTCTGTCACAACGCCGGCGTCCTGTCAATGAGGAAATCGCGAGAGAGAATCGCGCGGAATCGCGCGCCAGAACCGCGCGAGGGCATCGCGCGCAGAACCGCGCAGGAGAAACAGCGAAGGGCCGTCCGCGGGCCATGACAAAAATCTTGCGGAATCGTGTCCGGAATGCTAGGGTCCGGTTTTCCTGAGCGGGCCGTGAGGTGATCTCGGGTCCAATGTGAGAGGTCACGGAAGCCTGTTCGGTGAATTCCCTCGCCCGACCCAGGACGCCAGCCTTTAGACGGGTTTCGGTTTGAAGCATTCCATCGCACCTCCCCCCTTCGGCGGATCTCCTCGCACTGCGAGGCGAACCCACTTACGTGCGCGGCCATGCGACGGTCCAGCAACCATCGGGGCGATTCGAGGCGCTCTGGGCGCGCTGCTTCTGTGGAGCGTTTTTTCGAGCGGATGCCACATGTATCGCCCTGGGCACGGCAACCTTCTGGATAAGGGGCCTGAGCCGGCGCAGGAGGTCCTCGAAAAGAAGATCCGGGACCAGCGCGTGGACAAGAGCGGCCAGGAGCGTTGGGAAGCCTTGCAGTCGGACGCCTACCAGTCCCCCGAGGATGCGGCGTGGAGCCGCGAGCGAAGCAGCAGGAGGCGCGAGCGCGAAGAGAAGCTGCAGCGACTCATTGAGCAGGGCCCCCTGCGGCTGACCGATTGCCTGGCCTTCTCCCTGGAGTGCAATGACGAGGTCCAGGCCAAACGGGCCGCGATCCAGGCCGTCGGGGGCGACGAGCTGATCGTCCGCTCGCGTTTCCTGCCGCATCTCTTCTTCAACCTCGACCAGGAGAGCAAGAACACGGACCGTTACTCCGACCGGCGGAATCGCACCGACAGTTACTTTCGGCTAAGCCAAGCGCTTCTGGAATTCGGCAAGGACAACCCCGCGGACGTCGCGCTCCGCGAATCCCAGCGCCGCGTCCTCTTCGAGTACGAAGACGCGGTGCGCGCGGTCCTCTCGGACGTGCGGCTGAGATTCTTCACGGTTCTGCTTCGCGAGCAGCAATTGGGGGAGAGGACGGGCTTGCTGGAGGAATTCCGCAAGGAATATGAGAAGATCCTCAAGCGTTACGAGAAAAGCCAAGTGGTCGAGGTGGATCTCCTGACGGCGCGTCTGAACATGCTCAACGAAGAGACGCGCATCAACTCGCTGAAGAAGGAGATTCTCCGGCAGAAAATCGACCTGATGCATTTCGTCGGTTTCCCCGTGGGGCTGACGGATTTCGATCTGGCCGGGGAACTGGAGACGTTGGATCTGGACGTGGACAAGGCCGTGGAGACGGCGCTTGGGCGCAGCACGGACGTGGCGCAAAGCCGGGCCGTCTTCGCCGAGCGCCAGAGGCAGGCGCGCCAGGTCTGGTGGGAGTACGGCCCGGACATCCGGATTCAAAGCGGATGGAAGGGGGATCGCGGCGCGGCCGGCGTCGAGTTGAGCGGGGAAGACGGCTCGTACGGCCTGGCGCCCTTCGCCGAGCAACACCTGAGTTCCCCTCGCGCGGGATTTACGGGCGACCAAGAGGTTCTCGACGCGAACGAGAAGGGTCTGTACCTCGGGCTGGGTCTTGAGTTCCCCCTTTACGAAGGAATGGAACTCAAGGGCCGGCGAATTCGGGAAAACGCTCGGGCGCTCGAGGCGCGTCACGCGCTGGGGAACACGATTGACCGAGTCGAGCAGGAGGTGCGCAAAGCCTACCAGACGATGCTCGAGCAACGCGAGGAACTGCGGATATTGGAGGAAACGGTTGCCATCTCGAAGAAGCGGCTGCGCGCCAAGGAGCGGCTCAAAGAGTTGGATCGCATAACGGACGATGAGTTGGAGACGTTTCGCGACCGCTACTTTCGGGACCAGGACGCGTACTTCAGCCAGCAGATCGCGCACGTGACGGCCCAGGAGCGACTCCGGTCGCTCATGCGACAATTTGAGGCCCTGAAGTAGGTTCCCGGCGGGTCAGTCGAGTCGCAAGGGCTTGCGCTTTTCGTGAGAGGGACAGGGGTCGGGATGCGCCCCGGGGAAAGAACAGGCATGATGAACGGAATGAAGCGTGGAATCGCCGCTCTGCTCGTTGCGGGAATGGCGCTGCTTGCGCCGCGGACGTCGTTCGGTCAGGGCAAGGAACCGACTGCTGGCGCGTCGGGACTGTCGCGCGACGAGAAGCTGAATCTCCTGAAGACCCGCCAGGCGGAACTGGAGCTTGAGAAGGCGAAGGCGGAGATGGAGCGCGCCAAGGTGGAGCTGGAAGACACGCGGTCGTTGTTCGAGGAGGGCATTGAGACGATCAACAAGCTCCGCAAGGCGGAGCAGACCCACAAGGAAGCGGAAATCCGGCAGTCCCAGGCGAAGATCCAGCTCGAGCAGACGCGGCTGGAACTCCTGAGGAACGCCACGCTCATCCGGGTGCTGGACGCGCAGGTCTTCCGCGGAGATGAAGGAGACGTGAGGGCCTCGATCGAGCTGCAGAACGACTCGGACCTCAGCAAAGCGCGAGTCATTATGACGCGAGAGGAGGAGGGGGCGCGCATTTCCGATGAGGAGCTGGCGGATCTGCTGAAGGTGAATAACGTCATCGTGACCCTTTGGGGCTCGGCGCAACCCTCCTCCACGCAGCTGGAGGATCTCTCACGCATGCGGACGCGGGCCATTATCGGGGACCCGTTCCAACGCATCATCCCGGAACTGAAATCGGGGGAAAAGGTGAAGTTGGACTTCCGGCTGCTCAAGAGAGAAGTCGAGCACGTGACGGTCCAGATCGAGTACCTGGAGACGAGCAAGGAGTACGATGTCTTCCTGAAGAAGGAGGCCCTGGAGGATCTGCCGACGATCGTCTCGGCGCAGTACGATCAACACGGGGACCTGGGAAGCACGATCAAGTACAGCCTGCAGCTCGAGCGGCTCGGGAAGACGGATCAGAGTTTCTCGCTTCGCGTCCTCAATTTTCCCGAGGAGATCCGATTCGCCTTCGTCGATCCGAAAACGGAAGCGAAGATGACAACGCTGAAGTTCTCGAGCGAGGAAACGATTCGCATGATGGACTTTGAGGTGCGGATCCCGGAGAAGCTGGGCCGAGACCTCATCGACAAGAGCATCGCCTTCTACATCGTCGTGGCTCTGCAGAAGGAAATGGAGAAGATCCATGATCTGCAGAAGAAATACGGCGGTCAGGAGATTCCGGCCGAGGAGATCGCCAAGATCCGAGGGAACGTGGCCGAGTTGGTCCTTATCCCCAAAGGCGTGGGCAAGCTGGACATTCTCGTGGGGAACCTCTTCAAAGAGGTGCGTCAAGGGGAAGGCGTCGTCTTGAAGTTCAGCGCTCTGAATTCCGGCACGTTCGTTGTGAACCGGATCAGGCCGAAGATGAACCTGCCGCTGGACTGGGAGGGGGAGATTACGCCGGAGGAAGCGGAATCTCTGGAGCCGGATCAGAAAATCCTGTTTACGGCCGACATCCGCCCGCCCAAGGACGTGGTGGTCGGGGAGTACACGATAACCGTGGAAACGGAAGGGCATTCGGGCGTCGAGGTGATCGACGCGAAAGACAAGGACTTCACGGTTCGGGTGGCGGCCTCGGGGAACATAACAGGGACGATGGCGCTGGTGGCCCTTCTGGTTGCGCTGGTGCTGGGGATCGCGGTGGCCAGCGTGAAGATAGCCAGAAGATAGGACCGGAAGAGAGCGTCGGAGAGTTCGGCGAGGAAAGAGGGAGGGTGGTCGGATGTTGGAGATCAGGAATCTCCGCAAGGTCTACGAAGACGGGACGGTGGGGGTAGACCACTTGGACTTGAGCATTTCGGCGGGCGAGATTTTCGTTCTGCTCGGGGCGAACGGCGCGGGCAAAACGTCGACCATCATGCTGATCCTGGGCTTCACGGAACCGACGGCGGGGGAAGTGCTGGTCAAGGGGATCGACGTCCAGAAGGATCCGCTGGAGGCGAAGAAACACGTGGCCTACGTCTCGGAGAACGTGATGCTCTACGGCAATTTCACGGCGAAGCAGAATCTCGAGTTCTTCACGCGCCTCAGCGGGCGGCGCAACGTCCCGGAGGATGAGTACCGTGCGGTGTTTCGGCGAGTCGGACTGGCGGAAAACGCTTACCATCGCCGCGTGAAAGGCTTTTCGAAGGGAATGCGTCAGCGCCTCGGCATTGCCATCGCGATGCTCAAGAACGCGGAGTTGATCGTTCTCGACGAGCCGACGAGCGGCCTGGACCCCAAAGGGGGATTCGAGTTCCTCCAGATCGTCGAGAGTCTGAAAAACGAGAGGAAGGCGATTCTGATGTCGAGTCACGACATCTTCCGGGCGAAAGCCCTGGCGGACCGAGTCGGCATCATGTCTGAAGGCAGAATCCTCGAGATCATCGACCGAGATGCGCTGGAGGATGCGGACCTGCAAGAGATCTACCTGCAATATGTGGAACGCGTGGAGGCGGGAGCGACGTCGGCGAAGGTGGGATGATGTTACGGATCATTATCGGCAAAGAGATCTTGTCGCACATTCTGACGTTGCGCTTCACCGTGACGTTTATGCTGTTCCTTGTCGTCATCTTCGCAAGCTTCTACGTCACGGTCAACGAGCACTTGCTCGAAGTGAGCCGCTTCGGGTCTCGAGAGCGCGTGTACGCGGAGAAGCTCTCCGACATCCTGAAGGAAGAGCAGGACTTCGGCACCCACGGGCGAATCGAGCGGCTCTTCTGGATGGAGGGGAGAAACAGCGCCGTCCCCGCTGCCGGCCTGGGTTGGATGGGGCAAGGGCTGCAGGCCGTCCTTCCGGCCGGGATCAATGCCAGGGCGTTCGGGTCGCAGAACATCGACCGCGGCCTGACCCGCAATCCCCTCCTCGGTCTGCTGGCGACGCCCGACTTCATCTACGTCGTCAACGTAGTGCTTTCGCTGCTTGCCATTCTCTTCATGTTCGACGCCGTGTGCGGGGAAAAGGAGACCGGCACCTTGCGGCTCACGCTCTCCAATTCCGTTCCGAGGCATTCCGTTCTCCTGGGGAAATGGATCGGAGGATACATTGTCCTACTGGTTCCTTTTCTGATCGCGACCGGCGGGGGCCTTGCTTACGCGTGGGGACGCGGCGCGCTGGATCCGACGGCGGGGAACCTGATCCGGATCGGACTGCTGATTGCGCTTGCATGCTTCTACATCGCCGTGTTCTTCAATCTGAGCCTGTTCGTCTCGACGACGACGCACAATTCCGCGACGGCGCTCTTGGTATGTCTGTTGCTCTGGGTGATATTCATTCTGGCGATACCGAATCTGGCCCCGGTGACTGCGAAGATCCTGGAGCCGACGCCCGCCCTCCAGAAAATCGAGGCCGAGAAGCGGGCGGTGGAGGAGGAGATCGAGTTGAAGATCGACAGATTGAGCGTCGCTTCCGGCGAGTTGCATTACGGCGACAAGATCGAACGCGAACGGGAGCGGCTGACTCGCGAGGGCGAGAGACGCCAGCGCCAGTGGGACCGCTTCTACGAGACGGCGTGCGAACGGCAGACGGAGTTGGCCAAGACGTTGGGCAGACTCTCTCCATCGGCCAGCTGGATTTACGCGGCCACGTCCCTGACCGACACCGGCCCCGCCGTTCATGAGCGTCTGAGAGAGAGCGCCAAGCGCTATGAATCGGCGATGGGAGAGTTCGAGAGGGCGTTCTTCCGGGCGGGCAGAAAACCGGGGACAAATGAATGGCCCGAAATCACCCCGGACGAACTTCCCGTGCTGGGTCTGACGTTCCCGAATGTTCACGAGGCGGCGAAGGACGCTTTGAACGACGTTCTCCTTCTGGTTATTATGAACGTCGTCTTCTTCCTGTTGGCCTTCGTGTTCTTCCTGCGCTACGATGTGCGATAGGGGCCGCCAAGGGCAAGCGCCCTCTCCCGTCAGGCGCTCCCTTCCTCGGGGCGCTCCCCGAAATGTCTTGACGGGACCCCATGCCAGGCGTAAGAATTGCGAGGTGAAGTGGCGTTCGCCCGCCCGCGAGGGGTCAGACCGGGGCAACGCCCCGGTGCGGGCCTTCTTCCTTGGGGGCTCGCTCCTCCTCCGGCCTCCGCGATTCTCAGTCCGCGCGGAGGGCGGGAAACGAAGTCCGGCGCATCATGAGCGGAAACCTTCGCAACCTCGTTCTCTGGCTTGCCATTTTCGTCGCCTTTGTCTTCATGGCGAAGAAGCTGACGGAGAAGGACCGGTCCATCAAACTGGACTTGTCGGCCGTGGTGGAGCTGGGTCGGGGGGGACTGGCCGGCCCGGGCGAGGCGAACCGCACCATCGCCATGATTGAGGACCGGGGCGGGACCCTTCGCGGGGCGTTCGTCGAGCCCTACCCGGATCCCCGGGGCGGCGACGCCAGATACAGGACTTTCCAGAGCGAATACATCGCCGTCGGCACAATGCCGGAGTACGTGGTCAACTGGGCCTTGAAGAACAACATCCCCTACAAGGCGAACCAGAGCAGTCAGCTGCTCAGCAGCGTCTTCTTCTCCTTTCTCTTCCCGATTCTCCTCATCGTCGTCATCTGGATCTTCCTCATGCGCCAGTTCCAAGCGGGATCGAACAAGGCCATGTCCTTCGGCAGGAGCCGCGCCAAGCTCGTGACCGAAGGGCAAGTCAAGGTTTCCTTCGACGACGTGGCGGGCATCGACGAGGTGAAGGAAGAGCTGAACGAGATCATCCAGTTTCTGAAGGACCCTCAGAAGTTCTCGCGCCTCGGAGGGAAAATCCCGAAGGGCGCTCTGCTCCACGGTCCGCCGGGAACGGGGAAAACCCTGCTCGCGCGCGCCGTGGCGGGTGAGGCGAGCGTGCCCTTCTTCAGCATCAGCGGCTCGGATTTCGTCGAGATGTTCGTGGGCGTCGGGGCTTCGCGCGTCCGCGATCTTTTCGAGCAGGGCAAGAAGGCCAAGCCCTGCCTGATCTACATCGACGAGATCGACGCCGTCGGCCGTCATCGCTTCGCCGGGATCGGAGGCGGCCACGACGAGCGGGAGCAGACGCTGAATCAGCTTCTCGTCGAGCTCGACGGCTTCGCCCCCAACGAGGGCGTCATCGTCATGGCGTCGACGAACCGGCCCGACGTTCTGGACCCCGCTTTGCTGCGCCCGGGGCGTTTTGACCGGCAGATCCGCGTCGATCTGCCCGACATGGTGGGGCGGGAGAAGATTCTGCGCGTGCACACGCGTGAGATCAAGTTGGGCGAGGGCGTCTCGCTGCAGCAGATCGCCCGCGGAACGCCGGGCTTCAGCGGCGCGGACCTGGCGAACCTGGCCAACGAGGCCGCCCTCCTTGCGGCGCGCAGGGACAAGAACGCCGTTGGGATGGAGGACATGGAGGAAGCCAAAGACCGCGTGCTCATGGGACCGGAACGGCGCAGCCTGGCCATGAGCGAGAAGGAGTTGAAGAATACGGCCTACCATGAGGCGGGACACGCTTTGGTCTCGAAGCTGACCCCTGACGCCGAGGAGAAAGTGCACAAGGTCACGATCATTCCCCGAGGAAGAACGCTGGGCAGCACGGCCATTCTCCCCGACGAGGACCAGCACAGCCAGAGCCGCCGCCAGCTTTTCAACGCCCTGCTTTATCTCATGGGCGGCCGCGCCGCCGAGGAGTGCAAGTTCAACACTTCCACAACCGGCGCCGCCAACGACTTGCACCGGGCCACGGACTTGGCCCACAGCATGGTGTGCGAGTTTGGAATGAGCGAGCGTCTCGGGCCGCGCACCTTCGGGTCGCCCTCGGCGCAAGTTTTCCTCGGCCGAGACATGTCGCGGGATCGCGACTACAGCGAGGAGACGGCGAGTCTGATTGACACGGAGGTCCACGAACTTCTCTCGAGCGCCTATCACAAGGCATTGCAGGTCCTGCGGGACAACATGGATGCCCTGGAGCGAATCAGTCAGGCCCTCCTCGAACGCGAGACTCTCGACGGCGATGAACTGGACGTGCTGATTCGTGGCGAGGAATTGCCTCCTTTCCGGAGGAGCGGAAGGGGGGAGACCCGAGCGCCCTCCGCGACGGGGACGGCGCCGGGCAAAGAGGAGAGGGGCAAGCAAGACAGGCCGGCCGCCGGAGCCGTGCTCCGGCCCCCCACGACGCAACCTTCGTAACCGGGCGCCGCGGGACGCCGGCGGGGCGCGCCGTTGCGCGCGGACACTCTGGGCCCCCCGCTCGTCGGGAGGCCCATTCCATAATCGGGAGGGACTCTTGCCCGTGAAGAAGCCTCTGTCTCAGCGGAGAACCGTCTGGATAGTCTGGCTGGCCGTTTCGGCGCTTCTGGGCGGCTGCGGCGAGCTCCGGGATCTGCGCCACATCAAGCAGGTGCAAGACCAGCGGATCAACGAGCTCGAAGCCGAGCTCGAGAAGACGTCGGCCGAGAGCCACGCTTTCGCCACACGCAAGACGGCCGAGATCAACGCCCTCAACATGCGTCTGGAGGCCGCCGTCGAGGAACTCCGCAAAGCCAAAGCCGAACGGACCGAGCGCGAACGCCGCTTGGCGGATTCCGACCGCCAGTCGCGGCGAGATCTCGAGACGGCCCAGGCCGAGCTCGCCCGCCTCAGGGAAATGGTGAAGAACCAGACAGAGGAGATCGGGACGAAGGACGCGGAGATCGGGAGTCTGAAAGCCGCGCTCGACAAAGCGAAGGCCGACATGGACCAGCTGACCGAGGAGGGCAAAACCCTCAACGCGAAGCTGGTTCGCGCGGAGGGCGAGGCGAACGACCTTCGCGTGAAGCTGGAGGCCGGCCAGGCGGCCCTTGCGCAGAAAGAGGGCGAACTGACCGAGGCGAAGAAAAAGGCTGAGGAGGAAACCGCCCGCGCCGATCGCCTGGAGGAGAACGCCAGGAATCTGGACGCGCAGGTCGCCAATCTTCAGAACGCGCTCAAAGAATCGGACACCGAGTCGAGCAAGTCCATGGAGAGCCTGAGAAAAGAAGCGATGCGGATGCGCGATCAGATTCAGAAGGTGGAGAAGGGCGAGATCATCATGGACGCCGATCTCCAAAAGGCGCTCGGGCTGCTGAAAGCCGTCCTGAAGCCGGTCAGTGACGCCGATTTCGCCATGGTCGGGACCGACTCCCGAGGCGTGGTCATTCGTTTGGCGGCAGACTACCTGTTCCTGGAAGACGTCCTTGATCTGGACCCCGAGGTCCTCGTGACTCTGGACAAGATCGCCGAGATTCTCAACCAGTTTCCGGCGAAGTTCGTTGAGGTCCAAGGCCACACCGACAGCCAGCCGGTGCTGAACCTGCCCTTCGTGGACAACTGGGGCCTGGCGGCCGCCCGGGCTGAGAAGGTCGTTCGCTACCTGGCCGACCGCACGCCTCTGGATCCGAAACGGTTGAAAGGCAGCACCTGCTCACAGTACCGTCCGCTCGCGTCCGAGGAGGTCACAAAAAACCCCAAGATGAACCGGCGGGTGGAGATCATCCTCACGAGCAATCCATGACGCAGCGAGGCGCCGCCGTAGCAGCCGGGCCGTCCTGGGTCTCGCGCGCCGCCGCCGCCGGCGGGGCGCAAAAGGCTCGGAAGGCGAGACCGACGGGCGGAAAAAGCAAACCACGGGGCGTCTGCCGCGCGGCGAAGGGAAATCCGCGCTTTCCTTTGGCAAGGACCCATCATAGACGTCCCCCGATTCATCGAACACCCGGGACCGCAACGCGACATTACTAACCCGAGGGCCAGCAGGCCGCTCGTCGCGCGAATGACTGGACAAACGCCCGCTCCCATGCGAGAAGAGAGGGCGAGATCGCGAGGGTGTCGCTGGAAGCCGGCGCGGGCATGCGCGGGCGCGCGCGATTTCTCCCATACGCGGGCGCGCGCGATTTCTCGAATCTTGTCTCGTTCTCGTCAGGCCCGGCAGTCGAGTCGCCGAAAGGATTTCGCATGCCTCTCGACCGGGAAGAGTCGCTTGGCGCTTGGCGGGGTTGCCTCATCACCGTCTCCGCAGCCGTTTTTCTCTTCTTGCCCGGGATCTTTCTCAAGGACTTCTGGCTGTATAACGAAGGAAGGCGGGCGCTCATCGCGCTCGAGATGTACCAGAAGCATTCCTTCCTGGTTCCCCACTTGCTGGGAGAACCCATCCTGACCAAGCCGCCTCTCTTCTACTGGCTCGAGAACATATGCTTTCGCCTTCTTGGCGGGCCTTCCGACTGGGCGGCCCGACTGCCGTCGGTCTTTGCGGGCGTCGCCGGCGTGTGGGGATTGTTCTCTCTTCTGGCGCGTTCTTTCGACGCGCGCAGCGCGTTGGTCGGCGCGTTGGCCATGGCCCTGTCGCCGGTCTACTTCACCATGGCTCAAACGGCCGAGCCCGAGATGGTCTTCGTGGCGTCGTGCATTCTCTCCATGACATGCTTCGCGAAGCTCATTGCCGCGCCGAAGAGATCGCTCCTCTGGACGATCGGCCTGTATCTGTTCGCCGGTCTGTCCTTCCTGGCAAAAGGACCCGTGGCGCCTTTGATCGTTCTGTTCACGATCGTCTCATGGCTTGTGCTGAAGGGGAAAGAAACCGTTCGGCCCCGGCTTCTTCCTCTTCCCGGAACAGTTGTTTTCCTCGCCCCCACGTTGGTCTGGGTCGTTATGCTCGTCTTGCGGGGTCACTCCATAGGGGTCTTCTACAAGGAACTGGGGCGCCATGTCGGTTCCGAGGCCGAGCACTCGAAATCCTTCGACTACTATGTCAGCCACTTCGACACGTTGTTTTTCCCGTGGGGTTTCGCGCTGCCGATCGCCCTTGCGGCGTCGGTGATCGTGTGCTGGAAGACCATCCTGCGCGAGAGAGTCCGTTTCCTGGGGCGGGTCCGCGAGTACCTGCTGCGCGATTCCGCGCGGCGCTTGCTGGTCGTTCTCTGGTTTCTCGCCTCGCTTCTGGTTCTGTCGGCGATTCCCTCCAAGCGCGACTACTACGGGTTGAGCCTCGCGCCGTCGGTCGGCGCCTTGTGCGCGATGGCCTATTACGACTGGGCTTTGCGCCCCCGGGCCGGGAGCGTTCGACTGCCGGCGAGGCGCCCGGCGTGGTGGCTGTCCGCCGCGGTTCTCTGCCTGGTTCTGTTGGGCGTCGCCGTGGTTGCTCCCGCGCCGGGAACATGGCGGGACTTCACAGGCAAGAGCTCGCTCGACGGTAAGATCCTCGGGTTCCTGGCGGCGGCCTGGTTCGCGGGCGCCGCCTTTCTGCTGTTCCTGCGGAGCAAGAACCGACTCAGGGCGCCGCTCCTTCAGTCCGCAGTTCTCGTGACTATCGCGTCGATGCTCGGCCTGGCGACCGTGTTCAACTTCGTCCTTCATCCCTTGATGAATCGGAGTCTCTCCCTGAAAACCGCCGCCCTGGAGGCACAGAAGCGTTTCCCGCCCGACGCGCCGGTTTTCTCCGTTGGCGGCAATCACACGATTTGGTTCTATCTGGGGAGGACCGATGTGCCGCTGGCCAGAGACTCCGACAGCGTAAAGGCCTTCGCGCGCGAGCATCCCGACGCCGTCGGTCTGGCGTATTGGGAGAGTCGCGATATCCTGAGGAAGGCCGGGAAGTTCACGATTCTCTACCAGACGGATTACATACCCGAGGAAGACAGCCGGGTCGTTCTGTTCAGAATGGAACCGTCGGCCGGCGAGCCGGCCTCGCCTTCGAGCGCCGAGTCCGAAGGGGACTCCCGCTAGGACCGGAATGAGGGGACACGACATCTATCTCCCCGGAGTCCGGGGGCCGCGGAACGCGCAACATCGGCGACGCAGCATCGGGGCGGGCACGTCGCGAGCGAGCCCGACCGCCAAGCACTGACTCCCGCAGCCTTCATCTGCGGATGGCAGGGATGCCCGATCCCGGGCCGGCGGGATCTCTTTCCACGGAAGCCATTCCGCACGGGCCGGCCGCCGTCAGGTCTTGCGTCGGCGTCGCGCGGCGAACTCGGGGGCTTCGCGGAGGCAGCTCCAGAGGACTTTCGCGCCCTGCTTGAGCACGGCGCTGAGGTTGCGCTGGAACTTCGGCTGCGCCTCGCCGGTCTCGGGGAAACCTTCGGGCGCTTCCTGGACTTGTCCCCAGTTCTGGAAAAGACGCCCCCACGGGCTCTCGAGGCAGGCGCGCATCATTCGCTTGCTGTGGCGCGGGTACCAGTAGAGGTCGTGGTAGAGGACGCTGGCGATGTAGGCCCACGGGGCGAGCCAAGTCTTGAGGGACCATTCGACGGGTTTCTTGAGAGGCCCCCAGTAGATCTTGTGCTGCATGCTGCTGGCGAAGGTCATCTTCTTGAAGGGACCCGCGAACCGCCAGTTCTCCTGGGCCGCGTCGCGGTCGCCGACGATCTGGATCTCGCGCGCGTCGCCGCAGCCGAGCCCCGCGTCGTGGGCCAGGCGGATGAACTTGCAGTCGGCGAGAGGGTCGAAGCCCATGATCTTCGCGGCCACGGCGTCGATGGCCACCTGGTCCTGGGAGGCGAGGATCACGTTCTTGACGTAGGGCGTCATGCAGCGCGGCCCCGGTCCGTCGCCGGCGAAGGCGCCGTCCATGACGGCGAAAACGCCGAGGTGGATCTTCTTCTGGATCATCAGAAGGTCGACGAGGGTTTCGTGGATAACGGGGTGGGTCCAGTGGCGGCGCTCATTGAGGAGTCCGCCGAAGGCGTTCTTCATGGCGCCCGTCGTCGTGGTGAAGACGTGGGTTTTCACCGTGGGGAGGTGGATGATGTTCTCTCCGATGAGGCGTTTGGGGATGGAGAAGCCTCGGGGGTAAACGTCGTTGAGGCAGAGGAACCGCTTCGCCAAGTCGCCGACCGCCTCCCTCACGTCGATCCATTCTTCGCCCTCGTAGAGGTGGACGTTTCGCAGTCCGTAGGCTTCGATGACGTCGAGTTGCTTGTTCTCGCGCTCCCCGAGGCGGGCGTCGATGACGACGGTGCGGTTGTGGCACGCATGGATGAGGTTCGCGTCGTACCCGTCGGCGAGCATGGCGCGGATGACGCCGTCGAGTTGCCATGGGGGGGTGGAGGACGCGGGGAAGAAGAAGTGCCAGGAGATGTTGATCTTGAGAGCCGTGTCGGCGTCCTTGGCGATGACGTCCCGATAGTTCGCCAGGTTGAGGAGTTCGTGGTAGTTCGACCGCACCGTGACGGGCGTGGTTCTGAGGATCGCGACCTTGGACTTCATGGGGGAACTCGTTCTCTGGAAAGCGCGCGCGTCGAGCGCGGCGCCCTCGGGCGAACCGGTCGCAAGTGTTCCACGGGCCTCAGAGAGAGTCAACCGCAATCCGTCCCGGCCGATTGGGGGCGAACCCATGAAGGACCGAAAAGTGTTGTCATTGCCGCTACCGAGGGTCTAAAGTTGGGTTTTGGGTCCGCGGACGGAAAGGAGCGGGCACTCTCTGTCGCTCGTGCGACCCACCCCCACCCGTTGGAGCAGCCCCCGCATGCCGCCAACCATTTCCGTCGTTATCCTGACGCACAATCGCGCGAAACTCCTGGCCCGCTGTCTCCAAG